>Ga0210040_10001390_pt1 | contig 36751 bp, 20 predicted proteins | sample CryGeyCG12114_NA_FD_185462 | JGI IMG/M metagenome (GOLD analysis project Ga0210040, IMG submission 185462) | Groundwater microbial communities from aquifer - Crystal Geyser CG19_WC_8/21/14_NA (SPAdes) (version 2) | ecosystem: Environmental > Aquatic > Deep subsurface > Groundwater | place: USA... | reverse complement strand
CTATAAGACAGGATGAATCCCTTTAAATTCGCTGTCAATACAGTCTTTCTAGTCTGGAGGGTATAAAAAATTGATCTAATCTCAAAAAGGACTCGCTTTTATGCTTTTTACTAATATACAGTTTAAATAGTTGAACAATATTGCATTTGGTTCTGGAATGCGTTTAAAACACCTGCGGGTTGAAATACATTAATACATGGCAAGACAGACTAAATCAATTTTTATCTAGGACAATGCAGTCTCCACATATAATAACATTCGTCAAATGGAACGACATTCAAATTGCAGTCGTGTATTATGGAATCGAAACGATGTTTTAATCTAGCAAGCAGGTCAAATATACACTTTGTGATTTTTTTACTCATAATTTTCACAAACCAAGGTCACATCATCAGCACAATATACAATATACGTCAAATTATCCAATAAATATTTTTGATCCAATCTGAAATGAAATTACTTGGTTAAGACTTGATGAAAGGAAATCATAGCTGTCAATCTCTCATTATGTGAACAATGCGGTTGCTCGCCAGACTTTTTAACCCTTCCCTAACCTTGCATACCTTCCCTTTGGCACATGGAGAAATATTATCATTATTCTGCCCATCATGATTTCAGTAAGCAAACTTTTATCATGGGTGTTTTGCTGGCTAGCCCCAAAAACACAGAGAGGCTACATACCCGTCATTATCATATATCCTTCCGTGCCGTGATCCATTCATTAGTCTTCATGTCATGTCACATGTCATATTGGGGAATCAAATGTGTGTCCATGCGCCCAAAACCCTTCAATCTGGAAATTAATGATTTCCTTTTCAAACTGGTGGGTATACTAAAGAGCCCATCATGATTTTTTCCCTTTCCAAAATACGACATCTCTGCCTCTGACACTTTGCATCATTCATGATTCATGGACACTCATCAAAAGCCTGTATTAAAGTATGGCATGGTTTATCTGTTCCCATCCATATTATGTTCAATAGTGCCGTGATGATCCCAACCTATCGTTATGATTGATTAAATGGAGGGAATGAAAGACTCGAGGGTGAGATTTTTAGTTTGTTTAAAAAGGTGAGTTCAGTTGATGGTTCATCGCCGTTGAAATTTTTAATTCAAAGGCTTATTGATGGCAATTAATTTAGCATATCAAAGGTTCATACTGATCCAATAGAGATATTGAATTAATCCAATATTGAATATACAGAGGGCTGTGGTGTGACAAACTATGGAAATCTGATGGTGAAAAATCAGTATAGTATTCCAGGGAAAGATTCAGAATTCGGTTGGAATCATTGTATATGATTCCCAAAGGCTTCTTGGTAAAAAAACAAGCTAATCCAGAGTTAGTCTTTTATCAGACATGCATAGTATTAGAATTGGGTGGAGTGACGTTATGGAGATTCTCGTTTTAAAGCCAAATGTACAATGCATATGCACTATAGATTCGTATTGCCAGGATTATGGCATGACAGATCATCCATTTACATTTGGTATGCGGTAAAAATGGTATCCTGAAAACCAAGATTTATTGTAATTTTCGACTGCGGTGCCCTGTATATCATCATTTAGTAGAAAGTTTCAAACCTCGCATTTATTTGTATTCTAAAACAACTATGGTGCAGTTTTTAGTAACATTTTCCTTTAGACATGCACCCAAAACTTTGTAGGTGGCATATAGGATGATATGATTAGTTTTTTTCAAACTTTTTAGTTAGAGTGTATAATACGCACGAAAAATACACACCCTCATAATAATAATAATAATAGCTGGATGCTAGAGACCCGCTGTTTTATTACAAACCAATACAAGGAAACTTACGAAACAAACTTTTGGAGCCACTTGAGTGTGTATTTTTGTATATATGGTGGTAATCCAATTGCTGGGGTCTTTTCCTATGGGTTACACACACAGGGATGAACTATATTGACCAGGTGAACTATTCTAGTTTGTTGCATTATGCTGGTTTATTTTGAAATGTAAGAGCGCAGGAGACATGCAACCTTTAGCATGGGACATGCAATGTGCTTTCGATGCTCTTTTTAGAATTATTTCCACATTTCTCTTTTGCTCCCCTTGTTACATAGTACAAAATATGAACACGAAAAGTTTCCGTATGGCACTGTTTTCATGTTTCATTCAACTATTTTGCTCCCCCTAACAAATATATTTTCATTCTACCTAGTTGAAAAGGATGAAGTAGCCATGCCGAAAATCTACCTGTGCATTTGAGCAGTGTATAATCTCCATGTCATTTCATCCACTTGTGAGCTAAACCATGTAGTCAAATGTAATGGATAATAAACAAGACTGTTTTATCACTCTATGTGGGTAGATATGATTTTTTTGACAATGGGTTGATGACTCGAGTCGTAAGCCAAACGAGTGTATAAAAAATCCATCTGGACACATATGAGTTAATATGGTTGGTTAGTTAGTTAGTTAGTTACTGCCTGCTCATCTGTGAGCTCCCACTTTCCACTTCAGCGGGCATTAACAATGCGAAAATTATGAATCACAAAGAAGAGGAGGAGAAGAAATTTGTAATCCTCAATATCATTATACTCCACTCGGCACACACAAGAAGTGGCATGCTACACACGTTTAGATCGACCATCACAATTCATTTACCTGAAAACGATTGCAAAACGCAGGTATGATTTGATCACAAGATAAAAATGATCTTTTGCTGTACGAGCCCTCATCCTCATTGCGTAAGAAATTGGCATTGGCAGTAAATTAGCCGTATGAGTAATCAATATGTGTGTGAATGCACTTGCAAAGACTTGCCGCCGATAGCAGGAAATTGAAAATAATCCTTAACATAGCCACAGCATTTCATTCCTATACGGTTCCTATATGCAACGTCTTGCACGTATAACTTTCATCATTTTGGACTACTACAGTGTATAAAAGATGGATGAAAAATACATTTTTTAATCACAATGGGGATTAAGAGAACGACGATGATATATAGCCTGCTTTCTATCATCATGAGCTAACTAGTTTTATCACGGTTTTACATGAATTCAGTATACATCATTTTTAAGACTTTTAGTAACCAGATGACAACAAAAGATCCTGCTGCTATAACTCTGTGGTGGAAATGAAGTTTTCACACTTCTTCCGCAAGATGTTCATTGTATTCTTGTAGTCAGCTGGGACAGGGCAATTGTATGTTTTCAGCATTTATTGGAATGGAACACCAGGAAAAGTTATTAGACATCGGATGCAGATATAATACGCATAAATATGTTCGGGGATACAATTTACGAGGCACCACTGCTTGGCTAAATGTACACTAGGAATACAAAGATGCCTCTTTTTTGCTATTTTAATTAGCCATGTACTGTACAAGATAAGACAAAGCAGAGCATCTATTTATGTGTAAGCAGTAATTATTATTGTTCTACGACCGAATTCAAGGAGCCAATTAGAATAGCAATTTAATTTGCTCAATTAACTACTTGCCATTATTTCATTCGCTGCAACTAACTAACTAGTCAATCCATGCAAAAGTGCTTAATTGGTACAGACTGGATTAAAAAACACATGTTTCTTACCGACAGCTTGACACTGAAGAATTTTTGTCCTCCCTTCACTCATGATATTGCCAGTGGCTGAGGGTTGAGTGATAAACCGCGGAGCTTGTAGTTGACTATTTTGTGTTCCTGAAAATTACAAATCAAATTGACAATTAGACATGGTTACAGCGAAATACATGAACCTATATTTTGTATAATAAAAGCGGAAAAATAATGACAGTGGTAATACGTCTGTATTGCAACTTGCAGTTATTATAGCTTGAGCAATTTGTGACCAGAAGATCACGTTCTTCTACCCTATATTCCACACTTGCTTCCCTCCCATTCACAAATGAGTTTTTACAGCTAAATATGATAGTAGAAAAACATCCCTTTAATAACATGACCGAGGTGTACTGACTGACTGATTGAATTTAAGATAGCAATGTTCGCAGTATCATTTATTCATGCAAATAAAAAATGGAAATTTGCATTCATAGTAGTAGTTAGTTAGTTTGAACATAAAAGGTAGATTGAATCAAAGTCAAATCAAATCTGACTTGGCCGATCTAGTTTCACATTCTTATGGCAATCAAATGGATTGCATAGACAAGACTCACTAGACTGCCAATAAACGTCAGGTATGCTGCTGTAGGTAAACCCGATATGACTAATCATAAATTCATGACATTCTTTTTGAATCGTGATATTATGAGTCATTAGCAACTCAACTAACTTACTACAAAAAATAACGTTATCTTAAAAGCCCTTCACAATTCATTTGCAATTCTATCAGTCATTCAATTATTATTATGCTTACTAGCAATAAGATTTGCTTGAGTAATAAAGAAATTAAAAAATTCAATCCTTATAAGCATCCCCAACCCTACACTATTGCTTTATTTGTCCAACCAATGTCTTTGAATGCAAGTTTTATATAGCCTCTCAAGATCATCAATGAAAATTTGAAGGGTGTGTTTGTTCCGTTTGTATATTACATATTTACATCTGACTGACTTACTATCTAAGCTGAGAAAGCAAATATTTCAATTATTCCCTTCGCAATGCAATGCATAAATACAATAGCAGATTCCTTTTGAAATTAATCAGAGTAGTAAATCGAACTCGAGCTATTTGTATAACAGAGCTATGAAAGGAATTGGAAGAAACGCATAGGATTTTTTCCCTTATAATTATGCAGACACGCACTGTTGACCAATAGTAATGAATAGTCACACTTCTTCCCACCACTGACTTCTTTAATCTCATAAATTATCATTATTGCTATCATCAGATGTAGTAAAAGTCAGTGGATTGTGCCCGGGATATATTATTAACAAGTATTCAAACTCTTGTCGACACGTAATTTTATGAGTCTATTGCTATTGCTAATTTTTCCATGCAGCAATTAAATTAGCATTCTATTCTGTCTCATGTGCTTTGGTTATTATTACTTTGGCATTTAAATCTCACAAAACAATGAACTTGAGCTACTAACAACCAGATGCATAAAGTGAGTGGAAAATCAAAAACTGTATTGTGATCCTCAAAAGATTGTGACATGATTCGTAATCATAACTATCGAAACTGTAATCGAGGACTAACTAGTGACTAAACTTACTAATCTGTACCGTTGAACTTTCAATTCGTCTTACAACATAAAAGAAGTTGACACTATACAGTTGAGTGATTCGCTCAGAGCTTTTGCCGCGAATATATCTGTATGGGATCATGTCAAGCACATCTCAAAAATGTAGCCGACTTTGCAAGTTTAAGACAGGTTCTAACTGATTCTTACAAATGTCAGCAAGAAAAGAGTCAAAAGTTGTTCCCCACGCATATAAAATGTTATGTCATGTCATTTACTGTGTGTCTCTACGTCACATATGAATGGATTTTGGTAACTAACTACTGACTGACAAAACTCGAACTGTTTCAAGACGCCATGTTATGATGGACTTCCATGAAACTTGAAAACACATTATAAAGAAATAAAAGATGGCAATGTGGGTGGACTACCATAAAATCCTAAAAACCCGTAAAAGGTGAAGCTCAAATCTTTCTTGTTCAAATTTTATTGTCGTTGGCTAGTCGTCAAAGTCAATTTCATGGGAATAAAGATGGATGGTATTGAAATAAGGGTTATATTCTTCTACTGATGTGTTTTTATGAGAAACAGGGAGAAATTTTCCAGCATAAGGAAACCATTCTCATATATAGTTTCATGTCCATTACTGTGTATAAGTGTATTGTGATTGCGAAAAAAGTGAGATCGCATTAACTTAATGTAGTAGGACCCCATATATCCTTGTATGATATGAATAAAAAGCCTACATCATGCAAACAAATGATTTCGTTGCAATGCAATCAACTAGTCAGTCAATCCATATAACATAAATATGTTTTAGACTGGACTCCTTAACAATCTCTATATGACACCACACATATCGCTTTTGTTAGCTATTATGACAGACTAGGTAACTACCATGCGAGTTATAGGAAATAAATAAGTTGGGAACAGCATTCACAAAAATATGAATTCATGTGTGCGTGTAAAATGCCATGATGAAAAGGAGTCGATCAGGTTTCCACTTTGAAGCAAATAGTATAGTTAGCTGGTTAGTTAGTTAGTTAGTAACACAAATTCTCGGACAAACTTTTGCAGCATGCAATCAAAGAAGTTTAACGAATGTTAAATGAGCAAAGGAAACTAGCCAGCAGGTTTATATAGGCAGCCTTTGATGAATAATGTGGCAGCTTATGATTATTACTACTGTACGCCAATGGGACTAATAAATGAAAAATTTCTTTTGTAAACTCAAATTAAGTAGAGTGCGTATGAAGATTATTATTATTAGTTGGTTCCCTTTCTTGCCCACATACTCATCAGCTCTCGAAACTATACCTATGCCTATAGGTTGTAATTTACAAGAGTTGCAATTTTTAAAGCATATATACAGTGGAAAAAATTCCTATTGTGTGGACAAGTTTTTTTCACAGGCTTGTTTTTCATTTGTAAAATCTTTAAACTTTGTTAATAGTAATTTTTCCATCTATCTACGAATGATATTTCAATAGTTTGTTATTAGTTGTGTGCTACTTTCCACTTGAATTTATCACATATAGGAAATTACTAGAATCCTTGGATGAAATGTTATAGGAAACTATAAATTCCATATTTCACCGTTTTTTTCCTGTTACAAGTATTTATTGCTGCAACAAAGCACCCTGCCAAAGGTGACAGTACATTATTACTTTCCTAATGGTTTTCTAACTGTTCAGTTGAGGCAACAGAAGCGTTTGATTGTTTAGTTGCCGGTTGACATGCATGTTTGTTATTCAAGTGGGTAGATTGTGCTCGCATGACCTTTGACATCGGACCTGATGAGTTAATGTGGGAGACAATGGTTGTAGGCAGGTTTTTTTTATTATCGGGCCCATATCTAATTGGTTTCGACCAGCAAGATTTTTTCTTGGTAGGCATCCAGTGTAAATAATGTTCAAAGTCTTAAATAATTATCTAGTTTTCGACAAATCGTAGTTTCATTCAACTAACCAAGTAAGTATAAACAACATGAGTGCACGGCATATTTTCTACGGCGTCTTTTTGCTAGCGTATCCAATTAAAACACAGGATTTAGCTTAACTAATGAGTTCCAGGTCTTAATAATTTAACATAGTATACTCTACGGCTTCATTTTTTGCTCCAAACTTAAAATTCCATAGGAAAAATGCGCGCGCCTTAATTATCCTTAATTTACTGATACAAAATTCGGAGACAATGACATCCACTGGATTTACATTCGTGTCAACCCAAGCCATAGTTTATTACGCAGCATATGCCTGCATCCATAAGAAAACTTCTTACAGCATTCACTAATAAAGCTACCTCTTAATTTAAGCCCGTAATTAGTTAGTTGACTACGGCATATCCATAATTGGAGACATTGTTATTCGTCACCCACTTACTTAACAATGTACATATCTAATCACGACAATCTTGGAATTTCAAAAGTTTCTACATTCCCCGATATTTTCTACTACGTGCACATATTTGTACTACAGCAATCTAACAATCTGTCTTGAACTCAACTTTAGCAAAAAAATTCTTACCACAAATTGCATCTGCACATGAACTGTGAGAATAGTGAATGAGTGCAAGTCAACTTTGTTATCAATCCAACAACCGCATTTAATTACTACTGTGTTTGCAACGCAACTCGCCAACTGCGCTAATCATTTACATATGTATATGCTTTGCACCTTAAATCTTATACTATTGTCATTAAATGGCAACAAGTTCCCATGCAAACTATCCCACAAGTGCAAAGCTTATAATAGTAGTCAGTTAGTTAGTTAGTTTGACTAACCAAACTTATCCTACCTACCTATAAGTTACTGGTATTTTAGTTAGTCCTGAGAGTAAAACCTGTTTTTATCCCCATTGTTTGTTTGCATGCTATATGTGTGTCTATCTATCCATGCAAAATAAATGTTCGTAACTCAGAAGAGTCAAACGACTCGATCTTATTACCTTGAACCTTCAAGCTTATTATTATGCAATGCGTCCATTCAGTAATACCTTTCTTTTCTAATCCACATTCATGTCAGTCATTCACTTATAGGCTACTATGAATGTGAATAAAATGTCAGTTAGTTAGTTAGTTAGTGGCACTACCGTGCACTAACTAACTAACCACTGGCTTTGAAACTAACAGCATTCCATCTTTCTGAACTTGCCAACAATGAAGGATTGTTCTCATGTGTTGTAAATATTTGTATCCACAGTAGTTGGCAAGTTTTAATTTTGCAGACTCATTTCATATGCACCATATCTATCAATCATTAAAACGGATTTAATGTTCCAATAAATCATGTATATGGTATCAATGACCACAAGATTTATTTCTCTGTCAGCATGGAGCCTGATTAGCATTGTGAGATTGTAAGATTCGATTGTTTACGAGGGAAAAAAATGCATCAATAATTGAAATGAAGACACTAAATCCTTGTTGATATGTTAGATACGACACATGCACTCATTGTATATATACAAAACGGCAAGTTTTTGGAATGCAAGCGGTTCACAGTTACACATGCAAGCAACGTTTGCTGTATCCTAACAATAACATATAATATTAACTCGTAAAAACAAAGTACGTTGTATAATAAAACAATCATTGTTCTTGATATCTTTTCTGTAGAATGATCATAATCGGAAAGCTTATAGCCTTATGTGAATTGAAACCTGTAGTTCGTTTAGTTAGTGTGTGTTCGTTGGAAAAAAGGCAGGATGAGAGCGCCGTTACAAATGTAGCTCAAGTGGTTTTGTGTACAATTAAAAGAGTGCATTCCATTATATTTCGCACGAAATGCCATCCACTGAACCGTGAAAGTTAAATGCGTCTAGTTTGGGAAGCAAATAATGAGCCGTATAGTTATGCGCACAGCTGTGGTTATAATATCGGCAAAAATAATAAATAGCTTTAGCTAGTTAGTTAGTTAGTTAGTTCTATCAGTTAGCGTGGCTAGTAGCTAACAAAAGTTCCGACAATCGCAATCCCAAGATAATAACATGGATTATAAACTATTCTCAACCGTTTGTCACTTCAAAGGGAACAAAATTACAGTCTAAGATGAATAAATTATCATAATCTGCTGTTGTTATTGACACACTGTGTATGCAGTTACAAAATTGCATGCATGCAAGAAATAATGCTACCAGGGCCAAAAATTTTTGTATTTACATTTAACGGGATGAATTATTATTTACCATTTTGCAAATGACATGCCCCAGAATTGAATTTGTACACAGTACATAATTCATTATCACTTTTTTCTCCAAACTGCACTCCAATAATTTCCTTGCTCTACTCCCCCAGACAGTTTAGTTTAGTAAGTTACTATATATGCTAGCAAAAGAGGGAAAAACAAACAAATTTTCATCCCCAGCATTATCCCATTTAACCAACATGCATACGTATGTAGCTCTACTTTAAGCAGAAAAAAACATGGAGACTGCAAAAAAATTATGAGATTCGAACGTAATTACATCATTAGGCTGCTTCAACTTGTGTGAAATGAATTACATGCCACTCTATAGTATTTACAAATATAAGAGTCCGTCTTTTGCTACCTTCGAGAGGAAACATACCAAATTAGGCTTAGTGTTAGACAGAGCCCACGTGTGTTGTGTATAACACTGAGGATGGCATTTTGCTTGAAAACGATGATGGCTTTTGCACGTAATGCTGTAATAACACATTAATCATAGTGTAAACCAAAGACGTGAACTAAGTAATCATCCTGTGAAGTCTTCACTGCACCTCTAGTGCCAGAATGAACACAGGGATTCACTAATGTATACAACAAGGTGATGTTGACAGTTGAGTTGTACATTTAGACAATTTTCAAAGTTTGAAACTCGACTTGTCTTTACAGAGAAAAAAAGTGACGGTGTGTACATACATACGCACATATGGAACAGGATCAGTACAGCTTTTTGCATACACGAGAGGGATTTAAGGACAGGAAGAAACGGATGTTTTATAGCTACATGAATTTCGTTTCATTGTCACCTACAAAAGTGTTTAGATTGCAATTCACGCGACACTCTACAAGTAATTGCTGCAAATTGGAATGACAAAAAAACATCCTTCCCAAAAAATTGTCGTGAACTAACTAACTAACGTGTAAAATGAGTTGCCCTACTGCCTTGAAAAGCCCGTAAACAATAGACTTTTGTTGAAAAAATGCACAAACACCAATAAGATTCATAATATACAACTGCGGCTTGAATATGTCTCCATGTATTTTACATTTCACGATCTCCTGCATTCAATATATACAAGGGGCTGCAAAATTAGCGCCATTACAATTCCATGAAGCAAAACAAACCGCAGGGATAACTAGTTTTACTGACTGACTGAGCTGGCTCTAAACAGTTCTCATTCCAATCGGAGCAAAAAACTATAACTGACTGTAAGCCACTAAACTACCGAAAGAATTTTATTCCAGACTAACAAATTTTTTCTTAAATTCTTAAAAACGCATTTCTTAGCCATAAAACATGGCTATTACTCTAAACCACACAATTTGGACATGTTGCCAACAACTAAAACCATTAGGAAGATAATACGTGCTGTTCATGTTTAATCCACCAATAGAGAAAACACATTGTTAAAAGATAGGACGAACGAAAAGTGAGATCGTGCACAAACAAATGATGATGAGTAGCTTCTACAGAGCCACTAGACTTTTATCATCCCAAAGGGTAAATAGTAAATAACACGTCATAATAATGCACACTCACTCACAGCCTTTTTTGCCCCGTGTTTTTGGCAACTCAACAAGTGCTCTTTATAGGATAAAGTAAGCACGTTGGCCAATACACTATATCATCCTAGCCAATGTGTCCAAGAATGGACTATGGTAAACCTAACTATATACAAAACACAATCTTACTCGTGATGATGATGATATAGTATACACTTTAGTGGCCACAATGATCTCCTGTTTGTAATTTTTTATAGATGTTTTGTCAAATGAGTCACACTTTGTAAATAGCATTGTATTGCATAGGAACGGATACTTTCTTGTATTTCGGAAATGTAGTTATCTTTTGTTCACAGGAGCAAACTCTGAGTCTTTGTACTTTTTTGCGCGATGCGACCACCAAAACATTCATTAGTGCATGACTTTGTTCCTAGTCACCATTTTGATGGATGTTGGAACAAGATAAATTTTCGCTTGTTAGTTAGTTAGTTAAGATGTTAACCAGGGATGAGTGTTTATTTTAGTTGCTCGTTGTGGACATTACGGTAACAATCTTTAAATAAACCAGGAAGTTCATATTTGTTTTTTAGGTGGTCAAAGTTTTGTGAATATGGATATGAGTTGGAGTTTTTGAGTGATTGAGTTGCATATGTTTTTTGACTATAAAATATTGTTTGGAGATGGTTTTTGCCATAGAGAAATCGCCGTATTCAGATTTTTAGCGACATAATAGGAATATGTCTTCATTGTGGAATACCCTGGGGTCTTATGATTTTTTTGCTAAGGATACCATTGTGTGCAATTAAGCTGCAGCTTACCCCTTTAGGGATTTCAGATATGGACCCTACTTAAAATAGTTTTCTAAACCAAAGATTCAGAAATTCAACGAAACGAATTTCAATAATATTTTTACATTCGTCCACAAACTTTTTTACAGTTAATCGTTCATCCAGTCCAAAATTTATGTTAACACTTTTTAATGAATGGATACAGATTTTCACAGTGCACATGTTACATCCCGATGAGATAACCTACAGTTCACAGTAGCATTTTGTGTGTATACTTATGTACTTACTGTACCTGCTTCATTGGACTTGCACTTTTATTTACATAGGTTATCAGTATAGCTCGATTCCCTCTCTCATTAATCCTAACATTTACTTAACCTTAGCATTGATTGGGGTTAGGCTAGTTAGCAAGTTGTATTTTACAACTCAATATCCCGGTTTTAACTCACACAGTTTTTACTGCTAAAGACCAAATGAAAATAATTCATCCCCTTTTCATCCCTGTACTATTAACCAATCCGGATGCATTTCCGGTGAATTTAATCCAGTCACTTATGCTATATACAGTGTTTACAGAAGGTCCTTAAAATCAGCACGAATTTACAGCCTCCCTACCATGACGTATTGATAGGGCTCTGGAGACCGGTACTTTTGGGGTTTCTCATTTTTGCTTCACTGCAATGTGAGATTTGATTTGTCTACCCCTCATCCTGAGTTACTCACTGCATTGAAGCTAGGGCAATCCTATTCACTTTTTGATATGACAAATATGGACTCCAGCAAATGCCACATATTTTCTTTAATGCAATACGGCTGTTTTATGTGATCAAGCCAGCCGTTAATTGTGGTTTTCAAAGCCTACAGATGAAATTGTATCCCAGAAAGGTAGAGGCATAAAAAGCATAACGGTTTAGAATTTCACAGGAAGCAGTTCCCAAAGGAAAACAGGATCACATAAAGCCCCAAAAGTGCACGCACTTACTCACTGAGTTGGTAACTAACTAACTATATTATTAATTTCCCTTGAAATAATCAACTTGAAAACATTGCGGACAGGGATTTGTTTTAAAGTATTTTCAGCTTCCCCAGTGAGTCTTCGTTAATGATAATCAAATAACAAGTTAAAAGCTTCGACATGAATTCCATTTTAAATCCGTATAAATTAAAATTATGGGACTTATGTACAGCCCCTTTGGCTATAAGTCACAGTTACATCCAATTACTGAAGAAAAATGGATTTCCTCTCAATTAGAAGACATGGGTGGCAGAAATGAATTTCCCTTCTGGGTATTTCCCAGTAACCAGGCTTTTGCACATAAATCAGGATCAAGACATGAACCCCACATGTCGCCTTTACAAAAGTTTTAACAATTTTTCCAATCTGATTAATCCTAACTCCTAACGCAATAATGTAAACTGCGTGAACAGACAACATGAAATGTATAAGGATCGTTGTTAGTTTTTTGCGCAAAAATGGGATTTCTACAACTAGTTTACCATTAAAAATCCAATAATTGCAAGCTTGGCTGCACAATTCTTAGAAACAGAATCGAGCATAGGACCATACTAATTGAATCTGTTACAGATATACTTAAATGGTAACTGAATAACAAAGTTATTCTTGTGATTCACTAATCGAGTCCTACCTTTTGATACTCTCATGGTGTACGCTCCGTACATTGTACTGATACGAAACTTTATTATTCAGTTAAGTGGCACAGGAAAGAACAAAAGTACATTATTGGAATGCAGTGACATATAAATATGAAAAGAATCCATTTGTGGACTCTATAGCCATTGCATGACAAATGATAGCATAACTGACGGTATGGTTTGCACGTCAACAATATGAGAAGAGATCAAATAAGCATACTCAAATATAAATTGCTATAATGGTCTACATTTTGTGTGAGTAGGACACTGTTGTGTACAATAAATAGTAGTCTTTGAAACTTTGAATAGATTTGCAACAGTAGTGTCACCATTGTGGCATCATAGTGCTCGCAGCAATTGCGTTTCTTTCAAGTATACATTTGTATGCTTGATTTGTTCAATGCCTTCATAGTTAGTTGAAGATTCGAAACTTTGATGACTGTCAGTATGTCAGTCAATGATGAATGTCAGGCCAATAGTTGAAAAATAGAGTAAAAATGGCAATATAGCACTACTCCTTTCAGTTTTGCTCCCGAAAACGAGAAAGTTGAAACGAAATCGTGTTTGTAAACAATAAATTCTTAAAAACGATTCAAATTTCATCCTTGATTGTTGCTTGCCAGAAACTCTGCAATAAATTATCCCAATGGGTAGAAAGTTAGTAAAATGAGGCATGCAAAACTAATGAAAATGGAGTCCAGGAGCCAGACTAACTAACTAAGCCCATTGTGGCTTCTACAGGGTGGCAAAATATGCCATTAAATCTCACTTTGGTAACGGCTGACTCGAAATCTAATGGAGATCTCGTTTTCACGCCTCACTTGCTAAAAATTTAGCTCCCTATCTCTGTATACAATTCACACATGCTGTGCAGATTCGGGATCTCGCATACAAAACAAAAGGTGCAGACTCCTGCACCCTGACTGACTAACGAACAACAGGCACGTTCACAATGCTAACAATTTTCACCCCCTTCCACACTGGGACCCAGATAGACAAAAAGAGATGACATTTTTATTTTTGTTTTAGAATCTAACATTGGCTGTTGCCTAATGAAAACCATATACAAACAAGTTTTCCTCCAGCGACCCATTAAATCCATTTCTGGTCATGCATAGAAAACACCATTTACGGAGATTGTGGGCCACTGATAGGATCCATTTTTGGTTTCATCATGTGCATACGGTTTTTCACATTGTGCAGTCTGCCTATGTAAGTATCCCGAGATTTATTTCAAGCTCAGATAGACATTTATTGTTCGTTGAAAGGGAGAGCAGCAAATAATGACATGAGTTGCATGTACAGATAACCAATAGAGATAAACTGGATTAGAGGCAATGCTGTAGGATTTTTGACAATTATTATTATGATTGTGAGATGAAAAGTTTTTTGTACATGTCCAGAAATCAAAACTTTTATTGCTTCTAGAATCCATGCATTTTATGTTATCACCACTATTACAGGTTTTTGTGTATGGATTTGGGATGACCCATGGAATTATATGAGACGAGAAATGATAAAAATGCATTCAAGTAAATTGCTCCCTTCCGATTGCCCCATAGAGCACAACACGCCCTAATAAAATGAGCACAGATAGTGAAATTGTCAAGTTGACAATTTCCCTGCATGTTATCAGGACTTGATCTATATGATAGCTAATAGCATGCAGTTAGTTAGTTGTATGGGATCCAATTGCATTACCTTTCATGAATTGCTCATTATTTCCAAGAATATCAAGTAGTTGTGAAGTCTATGCATACAAATGAAAGATATTGCTCTCAAATTTCGTCTTTAATATGTCGTAAATCATTGTTGTGTTATCAAATGGACTCACATGAGTGCAGAGCCATGTCTTCTCTTTTTTTTTTTATCTCTCAGCTTGTGTTTCGCTCAAAAGTGCATTTTTTGTAATGCAATATAATATGCGTAATTTATCGAATATACCCAAGAAGGGAAAACATAAATTGTTCTTTCATTAGTGCATTCAAGAGGCCTTGTGCGTAGAGAATTAGAAACTAACTTACTTCAACCAAAGTAACGTCTAAAATAGAACTTTATACTAGCCATATAATAATGACTGTATGAAGAATGTTTAAAATGGAACGCCAGAGAGACTCATTATCTCTCTACACTACTGGAGCTCAAGTTCATTAAGGCTCAGCAAGGATTCTTGTACTACTTGAGTATGCTAAAGGAAGGAAGTCACACCCTTTGTGCAGCATCTAAAGCAACAAAACTTTTTTCACATATAGATTGAACGTAAAATTTTGAAAAAAATTCATTTTCCACCGCTATGAATAAGACAGTGGAAAAATCTGCGTGTGAAAATTGTACACTATATCTATCTTCTACAGCAAGATCAAGTTGTCATTTATCTGTTTGCTTAGTTAGAATAGTTTGATTCAAACCAAATTAAATGGATCTCATCTTTGAGAAAAAATAAATTCATTTGTTTGACAGACAACCTACACAGATTTATATACTCCACTAAAAAAAAACGTTTTTCACATGATCCTGGGAACCAACTAGAAGCTAAAACTAGCTATAAATGAAACCACTTGAGTAGCTGTATAATAACTGTACACAAATGGCTCTGGTTAAAATCTCGTCTTGTCCAATTTGTTATTATGAATACAGTACAAAAAGCTCTTTTTCTTATACTCGCAGCTCTTCAAAGAGGCTCCCAAAATGATAATAAATAAACCTTCGAATAGCTTATACACACACACAAAGCATAGCATTATACACTACAATATGGGAAAACTATAGAATACCATGGCTGACTGAAATCCACAATTGTGTGCGCCTATAGCGAAGGGTAAGTGAGTCTCAGTCAGTCAATAAACTTATTATGGTTCAGTTTTTAACATAGTAGCAAACCCTATGTAATAATACTATTCATGGACTCTAAATCAGTGGATCTGTCGACTCAAAAGCCTTATACAGACATTCCCAATCTGCCAAAGAGAGCACTTGAAACAAACCTCAGTCAGCTAGTGCTATTCAAAAAAACATATTTAACTTTTACTGCAGCGGGATCCACTGATAGGGATTTAGTTCGTTTCAAAAGTGTATTCCCTGATCGTTTCTAAATTGATCCCAATGCAGTTGAAGAGTTGTAACAGAAAGCATACGATTAGGGCACTTGAGAAATGCAGATAAGAGTCTTGTACGGAAGCATTACTTACAATACTTTAAAAGCGTGGGTAAAGTATTTTCTTTTCTTTCTGCAACTCCAACTCAAGTGTGTATATTCAGCATATGTAATAATACACACTCTCGTGGATTTGTAATTGCAAAAAACAGTTCGTCTACTTTAATACGAATTGATATCGGAAAGCTACATATTCACATTTAGTGTAGGCTATAGCTATTTGTTTTCAATCGTTTTAGATGGTAAACAAACAGACCGAAGTAGCTTTCCCTCAATCTTGAATAATAAAGGATCTGGTGACGGACAAACTAATGACAAGTCAATACAGATTGGGTTGCACTGCAAAACTGTACGCCTCTCTATTCTTGAAACCCTCAGTCTTTGTTTGAGTAGTTGTTAGTTAGTTCAAGTGCTAATAAATGAAATATTGCCTATACTACACTTTAGTTCCCTCATATGTCTCATTTTCCATCATTATTGCTACCGCCTTGTATGTATTGACAGACAAATGTAAATGTAGCATAGGGTTTTCCCGTGAAGAATGCACGTTGAATGGAACAACAACACAAAAACACGGAAATGCACAGGAACATATGGTCATTTCCCCACCATTATGAAGTACAGTATGAGCTCCTGTGACTTTTGACATCATGAAGCATAGTTAGTTAGTTAGTATATAGTAGAATGCAGTAAGCAAGCTAACATTCTATTTTCAGGGGCTTCTCTCCACCTAAATTTATGTTGGGTTGTCAACCCTTATTACTACTTTAGTACGGATACTTTTGAGTTTACGGGGAAGCACTAATAATAACTAAACTGGCAAAGAATGAATAGAAATGCACTATACGCATGGAATGAATAATGCGAGGCAGTAGGAGACGGAACGGAAACCTTGACATTCTATGAGTGAAGTAATACTGCACTTTTTTTTGCGTTTCTCGAGTTATTAATGAGAAAAAACTACTTAAGCGGAGAGGTGTGTGAATACATGATGGAGAATCTTTTATCCCACGAAAATTGTATAGCCGTTTGGTAGTTACAAAAAAATGAGAAATGAACGATTTTTTAGAATTAAGTGCGTTAATTGATTATAGAGCACTGGTAAAGAAGTAATGAGTGCATTTATTGGATTGAAAAACTTGATGAAATGATCTATATGATCATGATTGATGATAGGATATAATCTAGCATTTGCTGGACTAGGTGTTAACGATAGGCGCACATGTATTCACACATATATGTACATTAGAACGGCATGTGTATTAAATAGATGAAATCGGCACGGCACACCTGAGGCCATGTGCTATACTCTGTTGTATGCATCAGACACTTAATTTATTCTTGCACATCTGCTTAGTTAGTTAGTTAGTTAGGTGGTGAGGAACAAATCATTGTATTATCAGATGTAATTGGGAATCACAATAGAATTGCATTCAGTCCAAATTAAGAAGAATTAAATGAAAACAAAAGTCTATTAACCAAGTAGTAGTACGCAATTATCATTATTTGCTCACTTATGTTTAGCGTAAATGATGTATGGCTATGGCTACAAGCATGTAATTGTCTATACGTATAGGTGGGTAGTAATCACAAATAAGTAGCTATAATTGTAATTGAAAATATATATTCATCATGTTTAACTTACCCACAACGGATCCAAGAAAAACTGCCAAAATTAGCAGTGACAACCATGGAAGTGATTTATACACATTGCACTTATGGAAACTACTAGTCCTTTTGAAACTTTGCCTGGAGGCTTTCATTTTGTAGAAATCTTGGGAATTTTCACCCTCCTTGCTACACTTACAAATGACACCACATTCAAAATAGTCATTTTTGGGTGCAATATATTCCCTATTTTTCCTTTTCTCCATTTTGCCATCAATGGCACATACTAGTTCTTTTCTCCTCATCCTCATTCAAATGCAGTGTGTCTCATAATAAAGACATTGGTGTGCTCATATAGCAATTTATTGTTACGGCTCACTCTACCTACAAAGATTGTAGGTAGCAACAATCTAGACTTGATTTCTTGAATATCCGGTCCAGTATTCAGATGTTTATTATGAAAGCTTAATTCCCACACACCGGGATGATACGCACTTTTCACACAGATTTATCTTTTTGGTGTCCACTTTGTGCATCAGGCAATAGTGTGATAATCTCATTTGAGTATTTTTATTTGCATCCCACGAGCTATAGCTAGCATAAGTGCTAATCGTACATTTAACTCATGTCAAGTTTCCTCCAGAAGTGCTACTTATGCTCACACGTCCACAATTTGATCCAATATAGAAGATTTGGCTCATAAGTTACACACACTTTTTCTCACCCTACATACCAATGTAGCACTCAACAGCCACTCATTTATGGATCACTAAAAACAAAGCATGTACTGTTCTAAACTGTGTGTTTGTATTTTTATATACGAGTATTATGGACACAGACAGTGAGTCCAGTTCACACGATAGTGATATTTTAGGAAATTCTTGTACTTTACAATGACAACGTGTTCAGAATCCTTTGCACACAACGAGACACAGTCACAATTTTTTAACGACCACTATAATATGTATTTGTAACTAAGGCAGCAGGAGCAAGAAAAGTGTCCGTCATGGGTCTCTCATTTCTACAACGCTACTAAAAGCCTTGCGGCACCAAAATTCAGACGAAGGTGGTGGAATCCATCTGTAGTTTTAGCTTGTAGCTTGTAAGTATAGACTAGCTAACTAAAAGAACATGAAGTGCTTTGAGGTTGCTCCTTGCTCACGAGGAATCCATGATGACTGTTGTTATTATGATGCTGTGGTGCTCCTGCTCCATGTAAAAATACCAACATGTAGGTTGTTATCCACTCACATATAGGTTTTGGGTCTAGGATTTTAGTTAGTTAGTTAGTTAGTGTGCATGTATGTGTGGTGTGCCTTCTTTAGATAGATAGCATGCATTCCGTGTGTTGTAACTAGCTAAAGGGAAGGTAGAGTGAGTGAGAGAAATTCAGAGAGCAAAAACAACCCCCTTCTAACTATAGGTATGGATGGCACTGTACCGTATATTGTAGTGTAGAGACTTTTGGGGCAAACAAACTAGAATGTGCGTTTATAAAGGATTGAAACATTAGGACGGGTTGTTGAATAATTTTAAAAATTAGTGTAGTAATTAGATCATATTATATAAAAAAATGCATGTAAAAATATTTTTAGTGCGATGTTCTGAATTTTAAAGTCGAGACTTAAGGCACATATAAATGCATGACAAAAAGAATTTTCAATGAGAGAGAATATTATTTTCAAAATGCGGTTCAAGCATGAATCTACGTTTAAATTCTATTAACAACCTATTGTGTATCTCACCTTGTACCTACCTAATGCAGCCCTCTTTATATAACAAATGGAATGAAAAATTGTCCAAATCCTATGTTGAGGGCACACTTTTTTATGCTCTATTCACTTGTACTGTATCTTACCTGCGTTTGATTCCAAGATGGAGAAATAATGATGCTGGAGAACAAGACAAAGATCTGTGTGCTGTGTATGATAAATGATGGGAAGAACGATGGTGATGGGAACTTTTTGTTTGGGTTGGCAAGAAGATCCATTGAAATCAATTAGAGCTGTGGAAATGGTACCGAAAAATATATGTACCCATGTATATACAGACTCATGAGATACATTTTGTTTAAGGGCTCAGTAAATAAGTTTAGGAAACGCATTTGTGTACGCAAACTCATTCACGTAATAGGCTTAATATGGTCATTCACAGCGGAACGTCGTCCCTAGACCTACCCCTTCATAAAGGTTACTCATCTATGGTACGTGTGCTGTGCACTTGACAAATGCACAAAGCTATAGCCGTTCGTACTAGTTCAAAGGGAGACAAACACACACATGAAGTATACAAATAGAACTGGAATACTGAAATTAATCTTGTTGGCGAGCATTATAAGCTTTGTGGGAGCTGTGAGCTAAAATTGGTTTATACTATGAACTTTAGTTACTTTGGTGCAATAATGGAAGAATTCAGGTAGTTTGTAAAGAGATTTCGTTTTTGTGGTCTAAGAATTGTATGCAATTCTTAAAATATAAAAAAAAATTGCGTCGTTGCATGCTAAAAAGTCTTTCGTTTAAAATGCAATGCTATTTCGTACCTTTGAAGCCCTGATAAGCATAAGACTGTGTAAATCATGTTTAAACCTCGTCGACAGCATATTTAGCCAGCCAAAAGCAATGACTTTTTTATTCTGTTTTAACTATAAGACAAGAGACAAAAATAATGAAGACGATACAATCTAAAACAAATATTGTACATTCATTTAATAAGGAGACATTTCATCCCTTGCTTTCAAATGACGTTTTGACTTTCCCTTGTTATTTTTGTCACCACTTTTTGCTCGCTTCTTTTTCTTTTCTGTCTCATTAGTTTGGTGGGAGAATGAGAGCACAGATTGGTGCTCTACAGACTCATCATCTGTTAAGTCAACATTTTGACGTTCCACTATTTGGCTAATTGTGGATTCCGAGTAGGGACTAAATTCCACATGCGAGTGACCCTTTGACGACACAGGCCGTTTCCTTTTTCCTTCTTCGTCATCTTCTTGGAGCAAAACCATGTCAGCAAATGATCTCCTGTGCTTAGTTCCGGTCGTGTCTCCACTGGCATGATAATTATTATTGCCTGGATTTGACTCGAGCGTGTAAATATTCTGCATTATAGTAGATGGGGGAAATTCGGATGTGTTTTTAGGCCGTGTTTGTCTGTTTTCGGAATCTTCGACTAATAGTGTTGCATTCAAATAGATTACATAGTAGAGTAGAGCCGCTGCATACAGGTGACAACAAAATACACACAAAACAATAATAATTGAGCATGGTTTGTTGCATCTGGCATGAAACTAGCATTAATAGAAATCATAACATTCAATGCATTAGTTACCTGTTCGTTGGACCACATATAACGCAAGAAAGCCAGAACTCCATAGACTGTAGAATTGACCATTTTTAAATTGTCCATGGCCATCATTTTCTTGTATGGATGTCAATGTGGTGAGAATAATGTCTGAACCTGTCAATGTTTCAATGCTGCTGATGTTTGTGTCGATAAGACTGTCATTTTCAGACGACTCATTATTTGACTCCATAATAGGCTCTGTGTTCAACTTTGTGGAGGAGAAGGAAAAACTAAATTGATCACTCACTGAAGGCCAGGATTTTCTTAGAGCCCAAATATACCATGAGCATGTGAGACAAATGTATGCAACACTGGTTATAATATTGGCTTGATGGTGATGCATTGTCCGTTTTCTTATTCCGCTCTGAAGGAATCAAAATAGGTTTTTAGAATGTAAGGCTGTTTCCTTTGGAATAAAGTAGATTTTTTGTACAGATAGGTATAACTTTTGAGCATTACCTGTAATGCCTGACTGGCTCCAGCCATGATATACAAAATAAGGCAGATTATAAGTCCCAGAGATTGTAAACTGAAAAAATAATGGTTTAGATTCTAATGTTAAGTTTTCACAGAGGGTGATTTTATTGACAATGATTTTTTATTGTTCTTACATGAAAAATACTAGAATGGCCAAAGGCTGGGTGTGACTTATTTCCATTGCCCAATTGAGTATGACATCGAACAAAAGAAGTAAAATTTGATACTTGCCGAAGGTTTGAGGGTTTTCAAAGTTTCCATAATTTAGGCGAACTGGGGTTTCTTGGAAGTTACGAATGTTTTCACTTCTTAGGCCTGGCGCCATTGTATTGGCTTTGAATTATTGCACGCGTTTCTTTGTTACATCGTCAATCAGACTAAATTTCGTTTTTTTATGAACAATAATATTATCAACCAAAATAGATGAGTAGTGAAGCATGTTGTGAATGCAGAATCTATTGTGTGTATTTGTTCGTATTGCATGAATCAATTCTGTTGCCAATGGCTACTACAACGCAAAACAAAAATGTTCCCTTCACACAGTGACACAGTCTCAGTGCAAGTGGATGGGACTTGACGCCCTGTGCTGGACTGGAGTAGAAGAATTCACATTGAAATATTTTTCATAAAATCATTTTAAAATTAGGCAACATATTCTTATTAACTTTAGCAGATTTTAACTAGGCTTAATCTCTATATGCTTGTTATAAGAAACTCCATTATTGGCATGCAAATACCCTGTGTTTGTATATTTAACACTCCCAATTACGCTAGAAATATGCAAAGTACACTAAAAATAAATGCAGACTCATTTCCGGCTTGTAATACCCACTGCATGAGAATAATAAACTAACTCAACTATCAAGTAAGCAAAATTGCGTGAAAAAATGCTCGGTAAGTTAAAAACGATTTGATTGTATACACGTCCCGAAACAAGAAAGATCTTTCTGTGGTTTGGAAGTTATTTCTTCAATATTTAAAGTCCTCTGGAAATTTAGCACATGAATCGTGCGGATCATTCAGAATATCCAAAAAAATGCACAGACTAACTAAATTTAAATTCCGCTGATGCAAATACACTAAATACTTCCTATTCAGTTTTAGCTGGCTTTCAAAAAGCTGAGCTAGACAACTTGCTATTTACTATGCAATGCATATACTATCACTCATTAGATTAATAAATTTACATTTCCGTGTCTGTTTTTGACGGCATAATTGCCACCAGCATTTAAAAAGATTCCCAAAAGCAAATACTGGTCTTATTATGCAATGTCTGGTGCAGTTAGTTAGTAAGTAGACAGTACTTCATTATTACCAACCATTTGAGGACATTAATGGGCTCAAGTGCCTGCAACAGTTCGCACTATCACTCCAACCCTCATTTTTTGGAGAAAAGAACACTTGTGTATTACAAACTTTACTCGCTCTTACCCTTATATGCCTCTCATGCATACATGTTCCGTATACGATTAATGCACAAAGCATAATATTATCCACAAATGAGCCACGTGTGCTCCTTTATGTTTCAATTAAGACAAACAGGAGCAATTGGAGCTTCTTGTATTTGCATTACTAATTCATGAGACAGCCCTATCTCCCACCGTTATGTTCTGTATTAGGTCTGTTGCTTCATTTTGAATGCTTTGAACGCCACTTACAAAATGCTGGATTCAAAAATTAGATGTAGCCCTCTCTAGCAAGGTGTTTTTGTTTTCTGTAATATAAACAGCTTAAGATTTCCAAGATATTAGTTTGCTTTGCTGTGTAAATGTAACGTTAGTTTTACAATGGAGCTTGCAATATCCAGTATTTGGTTGTTAGTTAGCAAATGCAGCAACTTCCTGATTCAGCCAATCTGTAGGCTCGCTATGCTTAAAAAGATGAGAGAAAAATGTGCACTTGAAAATGATGAATGCATGTACAGTTGTGGCTGCTTTACGCATTTAAATCTGCCACATGTGTCTCTAATTCCGCCCATATAGTATTCATTTCCCTGAGTTCCAGTTAATAATATGAAGTCAACGTCTGTTGATTCAGTAAGTCATACAAGTCATACTGTCAATGAAGGCATAGGACAATACTAGCAGGTTAGGTTGAATATTGTTAATGTGAGTTGCAATATATTCACTTTCCAGACTCGAATTATTTTCATAACTTACTAACTGACTAATAAACGTGTGAGTGCACTTGGTGTATTGTATATAGTAGTTTTCCCGTCCAATTCTGTTTCCTGTGGTAATTGAAGTCCACGCCTATTCACATCCTTTAAATAGCTTGTTAAGATCTGGAATTATTTGATTTGGCCTGTGGACTTCACAGAGCGAACATCCATTTTTGTTTTTTTTTTGTTTTTTTTTGGATGAATCCATCACAGTTAACGGAGGACACAATACAGGGAAATTTTGTTGCATTAATGTGGTAAGAATTATTTTTAATCATTGTAGTGTTAAACTGTGATGTGGCGTGTTTGAAAAGACAGTTATCGGACTGTGAGGCATATTGTAAGGATATATATTTTTTGCGCAGTGAAATCTTTTGGGGATGAAGCAACCGGCCATTTCATTTTCGAACTAGATTCGTGAAGTGAGGGTGCCACAATGAATCAATGGAGTGGATTACAAGTGTACAATTCTTGTTTTTTGTTCGGGAGCAGCGAAAATGAACTGTGATTGGGAGTTCTTTGGTTACACTTGGGATGGATGTCGTTCAATTTTTTTGTTTTCATTGTTTTTTTGATAATAACAGAGAAAATGACAAAAAAAGGAAAAAGTAGTTTTGTACACTGTAGAACTTTAATTTAGAGGAATGATAAGTTTTTTGTAATGCATAGTACATACTATAGTTTGCCTAGCAATAAGCAGTCAGTAATACATTTTTACTGTTGTCAAATGAGACTGAGAGTGAGATTTTTTTGAGCAACTTTTAATCTTATTCCATGTGTGAAAGTTAACATCACATGCTTCACCGCAGATGCCTTACTTTTTTTCGGTTTGTAGAAAATATTGTTTCTTTTCGTTTAATTAGCTATTAATTTTTTTAAATTGTATTAATTTGTGTACGTTCAATTTGAACAAGAATTGCGATTTGACAATCACTGTCCATTCAATTCACTGTGTAAATCTTAAGTTATTCATTCATTACTTTAAAAGTCTCGTGAATTGGTTAGAACTATAGCTTATAGTAAGTTTGTTTGCATTATTATGTACCAAGTGCCAAACAGCACAAAATTTTTATGCTGTCACTGTCAGCACAAATAATTTTTGGCATTGAAATAAATTGTATAAATATTTAACCATGTCCTAAAGACGTTTACTGTCATTTCCACTGTCGCTGTTAACTAATTCCAATTTGGCATTCCAATTTTCCAACGTTTATGTTTGCATGCTGCCCTTGCACTCACAAGTAATACTGCACATACTGGAACTGCAAGCATTCTAATCTTATCTAATCCTGTACCACAGTAATTGCTCATTGTGGTTACGGTTTAAATAACAATTATTTTCATGTCACCCAAACAATGTTATCTATATATTCAAGGAACTCGGTCTTTTCCAGCATAAATTGCATGATCTAATCTTACATTATAAAGCCACAATAATGTGAGGTATCCTGTCTACATACATTATACGTACAACACTTCATTATCTATATCAATACGAAGAACGAAGTTTTGTATCCATTTTATTTCCACAAAATAGTATTTCTACTGGCTTTAAAACCATCGCATTCTTTTTATATTCGTTTCGCCGCAGCATTATTAATTAATAACAAGTTCAACATGCCTAATTGCCCTAAATGTCAGAAGCCCGTCTATTTCGGTAAATCGTTCTCCACTTTTTTTCCTCATGACTATTGTAACGAAACAAAAAACGCAATATTTTTTCAATATTTTAGCTGAGAAAAAGACATCTATGGGTAAAGATTGGCATTCCACTTGCTTGAAATGTGAACGTTGCTCAAAAACGTTAGCACCAGGTAGCCATGCTGTACATGAGGATAAGCCTTTTTGTCACAAACCGTGCTATTCATCATTGTTTGGACCAAAAGGTATAAAAAAAACTTGAATGCAGTGGTAAACTTTACTCATACAATCGCCATTTGACTTACAAGATAGCTAAAAATTGCGCCCTAAAGTCTGTTCAGAGTCCAAAATATTGGCTCCTGCTGTGCCCAAATGCTCTCACAAATTAAAAAAATATTTTAGATCTAGATCCCTAATAAAGAGCTTGTGGTGCATCTTTTGAGCTATATTGCAAAATAATTGACCACAGATAAAGACCGGGCCATAGTTAGTTAATAAATCTGCAATCTACAATGGTATAATTCAATCAATGCTTTATTTATTTTACAATTTTAGGGGTCGGTGTTGGCGGTGACAGTTATTCCTACAAAAAGTAAAGGCAAAGATTAAATTAGCTGATGATCACATGGAAGTCCTTTGCAAAAATTATTGCGTGCATAAATAACCACTGAATTCGAGTTTAGGACCTATGGAAGGACATTTCAAAATTCGTATTTTACAAATAATTCAACACAGCAATTAAATTGGTTTCCTTTTCTCTATCATGTACAAACCATTGCTAACAAAAATGTTAAATATCACAATAAAGTCGTGAGTAAAAACTTTGCTAGATTAAATGCACTAAGTTGTCACTAGGCTTAGGCTTAGAACAGTTATTTCATTTTAAAGCTATTTTTGCACAATGCATAATAGGTGAGCATGTTTAATATATTTGCTTGGTTTATAAAGCAACTTTATATTTTAAAAATGACAATATGGCATAAAAAATGCACGTTTGCAAATACATAGACAATTTGAACAAAACTGGAGTATGCATAATAATACAGCAAGTTATAATTCCTTATTCATTTCAATTCAACAATAACATAAGTACAATTTGAAACAAAGCAAGGTCTATACAACTAACTAACTAACATGATGTTAAGCACATAATATACACAAGATTATTAATTTATTTGCTAATTATTTGGATTGTATCATCTTCATGAATTTCCTCATCATCTCCATTTGATGTGAAAACGCTTACAAGAAAATGAGGATATGTTGGAATGAAATCAATTTCCCGTCCAAAACATCGCTCAACGAGCCATCCACAGATGACCACAGTCTCTGCATAAAAATGGCCGCCAAGTAAGAAGGTCCCAATATTCGAGTCGTACAACTCGGGATTCACATTGACCCAGATGATAACGATCGTAATGGTGACGAATTGGGGAAGCATGAACAAGGTGCTGGTCAGACTTTGTGTATAACATTTAAAGTATGAAGAGGTGGCCACTAGAGCTGGAATCTCATACAACAAAAATAAGGTGATCACCGCACCAATTACTGCGGCTTTTTTATCCCCAGGGAATATTATTCGGAAAACTACGATCATAATAATGTGTGTGATGAACCAAAGACCTGCAAATTTCACAACACACACAATGTTAGATTGAGCATGATGGCAAAATAATCAGCGAATAAGGAATGTCATTAAACATGAATGGGAACATAGGCCTCCAGAAAATGAGATAAAGTTATCCACATAAATATCATAAAGAGATTGTTTTTTTCATTACCTTTGTTTGACCAAACGAACAAGGCAGTCATATATTTTGCACTTCCATGACCAAAGCGATCTGGTTTACTTTCACAGTCGTATCGTATCCTGGCATATGCGATTCCCAATGACAGGAAAAATAGTCCAATAACGACAAATCCACCTGCGACCAATCATATCGTGCATGGGGTTAAAGCATTGATCATTTTCGCTGTACAGACATTACATTAGCAGAGTCTTCCGAAAGTTCAAACCTTTAAGTGATGGAAAATATCTGGGATCATCCAAAAGTAGTATCCCTTGTAAAACACACTGAGGGAAAGCCAATGACAAAGATGATACTAAAAACACACTTCTTGTACTCCTCCATGGGCGCTCATAATAATTCCCTCTTGTCTTCTCTCTAATACTGAATACGACATTACAAAACGCTCTGAAAGACAAAAAATTCCATGTCATTAGAAAACGCACATTCCTGGACTTAAATATTAGGCGCAACTTTAACCGGTTTCCAAACTAACTAGCCTAACCAATACTTACAAGGTCAATGGGAGCATGCATGGAACAGCTGTAAGCAACGTGACAGCTTTACTATACTTCCATACTTCCTTTTTAGGAGAATTTCTGAAAACAAAATACAACATTATGAGAAAAACATTCACAAACTCAAACTTTATTACAGCGTTTCATAACAATTTGAACTCACTTATTCAGGAAATAAGCCACCTGGACAATAATGCCACTCACAGCCACGATTCCTAACGTGAGGGAAGCTCCATACGGATCGTTATCCAAATGATGCCAGTAGGCTATGGCCATACTCCAAATAAGATCAAAACTGACAAAAAAGAGAGCCAGAAGAGCAGATATCACTGTTTCAAACTCCAGGATCACTCGGGCAGACCTGGGCTCGTAGGGCCCTTTCTTATTCATGCTCAGCTGCGTATTTGAAGAGTTCGAAGTAGATGGTTGCTGATCATCAGTCTTGTTGTGGCTTGTATTATTATTGTTACTCGCACTACTATTATTATTACAGCTACTGGGAGTACTAGTCTTCTGCTGCGGTAACAGAGGACGACTGCTCTCATGAATATCCAGGACGGTTTCTTCTACTTTGGGACCACTCTGCTGATGGTTCTCCTTCAAGGCCGATGCAGGGGGTTTACTCAGTGCTTTGTCCACCTCCATTATAGGCCGGAGTGGAACAGTGGTGTGAGAATTTTTTTTATCCTGTTCTCCCAATGACGGCTGCGGCACTGGGAACTCGTCACCGGTTCTCTGTGTTGATGACGGCAGTTCTTTCAAGTCAGTTTCTCCCATTTCGAGCTGCATAATAATAGAATATTGGATTAAAGTCAAGTTTGCTTAGTTAGTAACTGAGTAATCAAGCGTGGGCTCGTTATTTAGTTGGTTAGTTCGTTAGTTAGCAATCTCATGATGAAAATGTACCAACCTGAGAACCTGATGACAGCGACACAGGTTTTGTTTTCTGCAATCAGAATAAAACTCACGGTCAGTTCATACACATACAATCAGTATAATATTGTGTACATAGCTAGTTAGCGCATGATAAACGAAAAAAAACTCCTATCTGATGCTACCGTCAGTTTGAGAACAACTGGCTTTAATTCTTCCGTAGCATCATTTAGTGGATCAGACTGGTCCATGATTACGATGGAATGTTGTTGAGCAACAACAAGACTGTTTGATTTCACGAGTAAGTTTTACAAAGAAACTGAAACGTAAAATAATTTAAATTCTCAAAACTGTGGGCAAGTAGTAACTACACAAACTGTACTGGGGACTCGCAAAAAAAACACAAAAATGACTGCAAACTCGGCAAACTGCATGATCTGGAGCTCGTTGAACAAAAAGTGTCTCACTCATAGTCTGTCAGTGATATCATTAGGCTAAACTAGAATGTTAATAAGGTTTTTACTTGACTTGATGAGCTTGGAATGAAAACTAGACTATGGGAAAGATAAAACTATGTCTCACATGGGCTCACTCTGGTTGGTTTCATTCCATGCAGCCAAATATATTAACTAGTCAACTAGTTAACTATTGAATTCACAGTCAAGTATAGAATGCGACTCTTCACATGGAGCGATTGCATTCAAACGGATTTTTTATGTACAAACGAAATAACAATGCAGTGATGATATTATCACATGCTAAAAAGTTATTATGCGAGTTCAGTTAGGGGACTCTCTTTCAGTCAGCCAGTTCATAATAATATACTAACACTCACAATAATAATGATAATCATAATGATTATTATATTCGATCATGTGGCAAAGGAATGTTTGCAATTGATAAAAGAGCTGGCTCGGTTCAAAGTCCAATGTTGGGCATTTAAATTTGAAGGTAACTTTTTCAAACATTTTATGTGTATGGAGCACAAAAATTGGAAAAAAAAAAATAAATTGTCAGAATCGAGATACAAATAGGCATTTCATAACAGTTGCAGTTTAGAGATAAGAAAGCTATGCATGCTAATTAAAATATCGGATTGCATCTAAAATTTATAATTAGCACTACACAACTAACTGCGCATTGAAACATCATGTTGTCTAATAATATTTTTTGTTCGTCATTAGTTTTTAGAGGTTAAAGGAAATCCCTGGACAGGATGTTAGATTGCATAATTGCATTTGCTATAACTGCACTCGCTTCAATTGCACATGCATTAGATGTAGTTTAAACACTTCTTTGGACAATGAGATTCGTAATTAGAATGAAGTATGGAGTTTGCATGTGACTTGCGTACTGATTCTGAAGACATTGCACTCGAAATGTAACAAAAAATTGAGGAGAGGAGGCGACCGAAAAACATGACTATTTGTTTTCTTATTTAGATTGCCAGACCCAACACTTTGTTTAGTCATGCAGCCACTTTTGTTGTTTATTAACCTTGATCATCGGAAATATTAATTACAATATTGATAACAATCTATGATTCTAGATTGATCCGCTTTATTTGTTTACATTCTTGCCTTGGACTAAAGAATCAAATTTCGAAGTTAAACAATGTAATAGAGAGAGTAAAAATTTGCAAACGATATAATGCGATATGCGATGTAACGTAATCAATGAACCCCCCCCCCCCCTTCTCTCTCTGCTTGATTGGAATTGGAATAAATACAAATTGTTGGAAAACTTGACATGACGGTTCAAAATTTGGAACAACTGAATACTGAATACATTAAAATTAGACTTGTTTGATAAAATGTTACCATTCACTGCCGAATTTCGTCCATTTGTATGAGATCAAATCACTGAAGATTGTTTAGGGAGTTTCAATTGCCGCACCATTAACTACTCTAGTTGAACTGTTTTTTCATACCTTACCGATCCATTCTTAACATGGAGTACGGTCAACTTAAATATTAATGCAAAATGTAGAAGGAATCACAATTTCCAAATTAACTTCTCAAGATAATAATAGCCATATTATTCTTGTATGTGTACAAAACTCACTGGCGTACAAATGTGACTATTTACTCCTGCTCTATTTAGAGCAAAAATTCGTTCAACACTTCTCTCTATGCAAGGCTACGGTAGCTGTTTGAACTACACCTATCTCTGGAATCATAACAACACGAAACAGATGTTTTCATCTCCGTGATAAGTAACCTTATGTTGATTGCACTTACTTCAGTTTACAACATAGCAAATCCAGCCTTCCACTTTTACTGATTTTATTAAATTCTTGCCAACAGGATATGCGAAAATTTCAATATACACACGGACGTTATAGCCATATATAAGCTACTATCGATTTTTAGCCCAACCAGGGCTTATTAGTTCATAAAATGTATTCAACAGTACACAATGCGTAAGTGAGCTCTAGATGGAACTTATTCCTAAATGCTCACACCATCGTAATAATATTTCAAGTGCGTATAGTCATTACACATTGTACATTTTATCCCGCTGCTTTATTTAGTAGAAAAGAAGCTCTAAAGAATTCATGACATGGTTTTGCTACAGCATAACATTTTTCGCTTGGGATGTTTGTACTGTGCTCGCTATGCGTGTTTGCAACTCTACCGTAGTATGAGTGAGTGCAAGAATCCTCATTTATAGAGTAGGACATTAACGGGAACGTAAATCTTGGGTCAATTCCCTGCTTAGTATTGCCGTAATTCTGTTGAATAGATTGAGCAACACAAAATATTGAAATAAATTGGATTTAATAGGGGTTTTCCTGGAGTTTTCAGATTCTTGCTTTGTTCATTTTCCTCATACAACTCTCATGAAGGGGGATTTATTTCAAATCGTTTAATTAGATTAGTTGAGCATTCGTCCTTTTGCATCCTCAGCTGTGCTATATGTGGTGTGCAATGAATTACTCTGAGTCATGCAGTTATATATGCGTGCGTGCAACTGTAGTATCGGGATTACTGTGAGTGAATACGGTGCGGTCAACAATGTTGTGCAAACAGCAGAATTCATGAACTTGATATTTAAAAGTGAATAATTTAAACTCGTCTAGCATGCTAGGATTATTTTCCATGAAACATTCATACGACGAGGAAATGTTCATGCTTATAAAACAAATGCATGAAATTATAAGATAAATTTCAAGACGCTTAAACTTAATGCGATTTGCAAATGCTGGATGAAGTCAAATTCTATATGCAAAATAGTTGATGGTACAGCTCATTCAAAAAGCAAGGAATCAATTCACTATTTCAAAGGTACAAGTAAGAAACTAAAAACATTAAATAAAACAATACATTATTCCAAATAAGTGAATTTCATACCTATTTTTCAATGTCACAACTCACAACTAATTTGCTAACCACTGTTCACTTCACATTGGAAAGCAAAAAACACAACACAAACTTATGACACTAATGTCAACGTGTATTTTGGAGGCACAGGTTTTGAAAAACTTGACTCGGTCCCTCTGCTGCTTAACAAAGACTAACTTGGAGCATTTGATTTGGAAGATTTCTGTGAAGATGCTTCTCTACTTAATCATATTAAAAAGCTTGTAAAATGTGTATGCATGCAGTATGAATGCACTTATGTGTTGTACAGATCAAAAGGTAGAAGCTGAAGCTGCAGACTTGACGTGAGAAGATACATCGCATAAAAGCGAGCGGTCATGAACATTTATCCCATAGCTGATGCTACAGCTTCACAATGCATAGCTTACTATTACTATTCAGAATGAAAAATTGGCCGTAAGTTTACATTTAGCTATCTTCTCTGAATCAAAGCTAATTAGATTGGCATGCACACATATTGCAGTTAAATAGCCTAATTTAATAAGTTCAAAAATTTAATGGTTGACTTTGCTCACAGAGAATATTATTGCTGCTTCTGGAGTGAATTTTCCTTTATATTTAATTGCATTGGGGGTTATAATTGTTCGGTACAAAAAAAGTCTAGCTCATTTAGTAGGCATAGGTTTGGACTGGACTTTGGCCTTGACAACTGGTGGTGCTTTAGACAAACGTAAGGGAAAATCAACTTTTAGTTTGTTTAGCATCGTCACCAAAGTTGTTACATTAGATTGACGGAAAACAAACACCATTGGTGTTTTGTTTTTGAATTTTGTCTACCTACCTTTGTGTATTAGGTGAATCCACGTGAGACAATCTTAGCTATAAACAAGATTATTGCTTACGCACAGAAATTTTTTTACAATGCTTATGTAATGACGATAGTTTGGAGACAGGTTTGATTATACTATATTATGCTAAAATGAATTTACCCTTTAACTTTGCAGACAATAGGGGTATTCACGAGCACCGGGGTAACGGGGTATAAGGGTATTGGGGTAACTTTTTGTAATGTATTTAAATGGAGAAAAGTTACCCTAATACCCTTATACCCCGTTACCCAGGTGGTCGTGAATACCCCTAATGCAAATGCATAATGTAATTTATCATTTTCCGCATCATTATGACTGGAACTGCATAATATAGAGTTTATAGGTGCGGACCAATTTGTTCCTTTGAACAAACGCAAGTAGCTTATGTAGTAGCTTATCTACAATGTGTGTAAGTAACGTGGTCTAATTCTTCAGACTTAACCAACCTTCAATTCGGTAATGTAATGTAATAAAGTTTGTATAGTATTATGTAAGACTATTTATGACCAATTTTTTTGTAAGAAAACGATTCTTATTTGCATAGTTAGTAAATTATTGGAATTTTCAGTCTACTGACTAAAAAACAGTGCATGTTATGTAGATGCATAAGCTCATTTTAAGAAAGTATTGTCTATGCTTTCCAATATATTGACATACATGAAAATCCTTGCCTTCAATACAACATATTAAGCTATAAGCAATAAAATACATTTTAGAATGATTATTAAAGTTTATTTATGTCCATAAAATGTTGAGCTGATGATATCCACATAGTCTATGATTTCCCCCGTGGTCAAAGGACATAAAGAGTAACTGTGTTGACAGGAAATGCCAGTATTTCCTTTGTAGTGGGCAAACGAGCTGTTGATATAATTATTGTTTTGTCCCTTGTCATATTGTTGGGCAGATTGGAATGCTCCGGTGAGAACCGCCTCCTCGAAAACAGAGGCAACAGGTCGGTCTGGGATTGTCACATTGTTATTGGTGAGGATATCCGTTTTCCGACGTTTTCGTCCCGATCTAAAAATAGTGGTTAGTTAGTTTGAGTAAATAAACCAGTTATTAAGTGCTAAAGCAGCAGGATTGTGAATGTCAGATAAGCATTTATTATGTGAATGAGAGTAATGGTGTGAGAATTTGACACTACTAACACAGCACCTCTATTTTATGCGCTTTGTTATGAATTTCATAGATAGTTTTAACAACAAATGAGAATGATTCATCATTACAATTGGACATGGTAAACTTTTAGTCTGAAATATTGCCATTAACCTTTTTAAATGTCAATGTCATGACTGCAAAAAAAATTGCTAACTCTTCCTGTTCTGCATTGTGGGGATCCAGAAAAACTGTGGCACAGAGGTTATTAGGTGGTATAGCTATCCATATCGTGTGGATTTTCGTACATGATTATAAGTAATTGTGATTAGGAAAGTAAAATAAATTGCTGCTGCAGTTTTACAGCAAATAGCTGTATGAAGCAATGTCTATGGACATTGCTGGGACTAGGATTAAAAATTATTTGAAAAGATTGATCATTGTCTGCCTTATAGTAGTGCAGCAGTGTAGCTATCTCAAATATTGGGTTATATTGAATGGAACTTTAAAGTCTGTACATTAATTCCACGAATCTGATTGCAGGTTTAACAGATGTAAGATAAGCAACTATATTTTTATGGCAAAAATAAGATGTGAAAAACCTGTTTAAGATTTCTAGAGTCATTGCCGTCTCCTCGGGAAGCTTGTAGCAAGGGGAAGATTGCTTTACACTTTGGAGCTCGCAAATAGTTCTGAGGAGGCAATCCTCATGATCAAGTCGTCTCAACACCTATGCAAAAGAATTATGTATATGATACTGGTCATTGAAGAATTTTCGCATGAGCCTCATGTATTTCAAGGGAAAACTTTCAAAATAAAAGAATAAATATTGCACAAATTAAATGCAAGCGTTTCCCGTTGTGATATAGGAAACTGTAAAACGATTTAAAAATTCACATTATAGCAATTAATATTAATAATTATGTCCGTTTGTGAAACTTATTTTCCAGGTCTCATGAGATACAGGAAAGGAATTTACGAATCGAGTTGAGCTGCTAGTTGCAATAAAAAAATTTACAGTGAACATGATATCAGCCAAGCGCTCCCGATGTTTTTTGATTTCCACTATTTGCCGTTTTTTGCGCTTAGATGAGTAGTCTGTAGAGAGCAAAATTCCATCTTCTATCAATTTCGTAATGTTTAGTGGTAGGATCTGCAGATATCTTGAAACGAAAAAAGGAAATAAACTATTGCAGCAGCTAAAATACGTTGAATAGTTAGCCACAAAGGATTGACCCTAAAGTAGAAAACCTATTAAGCAAAAAAATGTATACCTCATCACGAAAATCTTCAAGACCGAGGGCAAGCATGCAAAAAAATTAAAAAATTATTAATACCTCGTAATGAAAATAGTCGTTTTTCTAGATCTACTAATGTCCTACTCTAAATTCTATTGGATACTTTTTTTCATACTTGAAGGATGACAAGGCCCAATAGAATAGATTCAAAAGGTGTGAGCTTCATATACCAAGCTTGGGTCATAGAAGTCATTGTAATGCGATAAAATATGCCGGCATCCACAGGAATAGAAAAAATTGTGGAAAGGAATAAAGATTCTCTCCAGTAGCTAGACGAACTTTGCAAACTCACTGCAGACGTGGTTGCTCCCAAGAAATCCATTTTTGCAACAAAAAAAAACTAGATTTTGCAGATAGACTTGTTTTAACTCTTCCCAATACCCTTGAGCTTTAATTGGAAACTACAAATGATCATTGTTTGTACGTATGGTAATTGCTCAAGCTGTGATATAAGAATCACTTGTCTACACACGTATTTTTTCCAAGTAAAAAAGATCTGAACTGAATCCCAAGAAACTCTTCTCCGGTAAATATCATTAGCAACTTTATTAGCACTTGGAATCCCCGTTATCAATACTGTACCACTTTGTACACACAATTTGCGTAGCGTTGCTTTACTTACGAAACTTACCATATGGATGAGGGATGAGTAGACAAAGCAAATATTTACCTGTGCTTGGTTGATTTGAAGCGTAAAACTGGAGCAGTGGACAAATTAATTTCGGCTTTTGTCATAATCATGGGCCTATGAATTCATTGGTTTTAAGAAAAATGATCCCAGTTGCCGTGCAAAGCTTTTGTGGCACAGACATTATTTTTGATGTGCTATTAACACAAGTAGCTAACTAAAGCTAACTAACTAAGAATAAAACGAAAAATTTGGTTTGAATGAAATAAAAATCAATTGGTCCTTGTTATTCATCAAGTGCATCCACTGGTCGTTTTTTTAATCACGAATATAAATTTGTATTTACGCGCCCATTTTGGTTACCTGGGACTGCAACGATGGAGCTGAACAAAAAGCGGCTTATCACAAATTTGATTAATCTATGGACTTTTGTATTCTTAATATCTTCTGCGTTTGCGTATGGCAAAAATATTAAAATTTCAAACCGTTCTTATAAAGAAAGTTGCGACCATGATAGTCATGATAAAATTCTATGTGATGTGGAGAAACATCTTTTTTGCAACACGTCCACTAAACTTTGTGAGTGCAAAACAATAAGTGAGCAGTCACTCAAGTATGATGAAGCCCTAGAAATGTGCGTGATTCCATTGGGTGGAATTTGCTATTTTGAGGAATGCGATGATCAAGTAAAAGAAGTGTGTGCCCAAGGGCTGGCCTGCATTTCGAATCACACAAGTTC
>Ga0210040_10001389_pt1 | contig 36756 bp, 30 predicted proteins | sample CryGeyCG12114_NA_FD_185462 | JGI IMG/M metagenome (GOLD analysis project Ga0210040, IMG submission 185462) | Groundwater microbial communities from aquifer - Crystal Geyser CG19_WC_8/21/14_NA (SPAdes) (version 2) | ecosystem: Environmental > Aquatic > Deep subsurface > Groundwater | place: USA... | reverse complement strand
GGACAGACTTGATCGGTCGTAGATGAGCTAACCGCTGAGAATAGAGACAGGACTTGGCTAGAATCTGGATATGGACGAATGAGAAAATAATGATGTCTGAGGCTGCAATAATTCTGCCCTTAGTCTCGAGTCTATGCGTATATGAAAGTTGTAAGCACTGGGTGGGAAGCCAATGCGTTCAAGCGAATGAAAGAACAGACCTTGTTGAAGCATAGCATGTCTCAGCGCTACGATCATGAGGTCAAGAGAAAGAAGCAGGAAACAGAGATGTGACTGGTTGTGCTTCAGATGCACGACAAGCCCTTTTCTGCTTCAGCGGTTGCTTCTGCTTACTGATTCGTTGGACAAGGAGAACGGAGCTGGAAGCGAGAGCGGGGACTTCTCTTACGCTTTCCTCTTTTTGTAACCTTCCGCCCAGCCTCGTCCAAGAGCGCTTCTGCATGAGACCAGAATTCGTCAATCCTCTCACCACTTTGATCACCAAGTCTTCAATGTTGGTCATGCATCACGGCATCGACTCCGACGGCTCGTTGGCCCAGCCTCAGGACATGACTCCAACTATATGGCTGTTGTACCTGCGCCGTTCCAATGAGGCATAGATCGCGTCTACGACCTGCGCTTATCTTGCGTTGTGGACTCGAAGTCCAATCTGGTTTCAACCACTCCACGCCGGCGTCAGCGCCTCGCTTGTGCCCTGACATGAATCTGTATCCAATTGATGCAGTCTCGGTCTGAGCTGCGACATTTCATTTGATGCTAATTGTTCCTCAAGCTAAGGGTTTTGTGCATGGTTCTCGGTCTACGCTCAAGAGTCAGTACCTTCACCAGTCACACGTGTCAAGCATCGTAGCTACTGCCTATCACCTACCTAATTGCCGAAATCTGTGACCTGGTGTTGGTTCGACACCACAGCATCGCCCGAAGTGCTTGCATTAGAATCACATTAGAAAGTCACTTTCGCTTGAAAGTTCCGAACTCTACCATTCTGGCGGTACTCGATCAACACCGTGATACTCCGTCAAATCTGTGACAACCCTTGTTACACTTGTGACTTCACTACAACACTGGACGTGCGTTTCAACAGAGACCGTCTGACGTCTCAGCATACCCGCTGGCCTCCTCGAAACCTCTCAACCAACACGACGGCATTGGTACTCGCTGGATTGGGCCATTGCTTCTTACGACCACGCTGACTTTCTCGACAACTACCGCTGCTACACTCTGGCTCTGCTATAACGGCGCACCTCCCCTGTCGTGCTTCGCTCTTGAATGAGAACGAGTGCGGCTACCTCAGCAGGTACTGGGTTACAGCAGGGGTTTACTTCCAAGAATGCAACCGTCATAACACAACATCTATCACCTGAAGCGTTCTCACCTACTCAGTCACCGCCATGGCGACGATGAAGTCGCATTTCGCGCCAGCGAAGATTGCTTTCTATATTTTGTGGTGGACGTTCCACTGGGGACTATTCGCATTAGGATGGTAAGTCTGCGAGGCCAACAAACATCCCCAGTGACGACTAACATTCTCCAGGTGGAAGCAGGCGGGAGACTCACGACTAGCAGGCCTGAATACGCTTACATTCTCTGTATGGCTATCTAGAGGAGCAGGTCTCGTGCTGTCCGTGGATGTGGCATTGATTCTCCTGCCGATGTGCCGGAACCTGATGAGAATGATCCGACCCAAATTCCGCTGGCTTCCTCTCGACGAGACCCAGTGGTTTCACAGACAGTGCGCATACAGCATACTACTCTTCACCTGCATCCACGTATTAGCTCATTACGTCAACTTCTTCAACGTCGAGATGAACCAGTTGAGACCAGAGACCGCATTAGAGATACACTACGCCCAAGCGGGTGGCATTACAGGCCACATCATGCTCCTCTGCATGCTCATCATGTTCACAACAGCTCACCACAAAATCCGCCAACAGTCCTTCGAAACATTCTGGTACTCACACCATCTATTCATCCCCTTCTTGCTAGCGATGTACACCCACGCGACTGGCTGTTTCGTCAGAGACACAGTAGAGCCCTACTCCCCCTTCGCCGGCGCCAACTTCTGGAACCACTGCATCGGCTACGAGGGCTGGCGCTGGGAGCTCTGGGGCGGCGGCATCTACCTCATGGAGCGAATCTACCGCGAAATCCGCGCTCGCCGCGAAACCAAGATCTACAAAGTCATCCGCCACCCCTACGACGCAATGGAAATCCAATTCAAGAAGCCGTCGATGAAATACAAAGCCGGCCAATGGCTCTTCCTCAAGATGCCCTGTGTCAGCTCAACCCAATGGCACCCCTTCACCATCACCTCGTGTCCCTACGACCCCTACATCAGCGTGCACATCCGCCAAGTCGGCGACTTCACCCGCGCAATGGGCGACGCCCTCGGCTGCGGTCCAGCCCAAGCAAAGGAGTACGACGGCCTCGACCCAAACGGCATCTACGAGATCGCCCTCCAACAAGGCCAAGAGATGCCCGCGATCCAAATCGACGGCCCATACGGCGCGCCAGCAGAAGATATCTTTGACAACGAAGTCGCCGTCCTCATCGGCACCGGCATCGGCGTCACACCATGGGCTTCCGTCCTCAAGCAAATCTGGCATATCCGCGCTGGCCCCAACCCACCACGCAAGCTCCGCCGTGTCGTCTTCATCTGGGTGACGCGCAGCATCGAGTCCTTCGAATGGTTCCAGACCCTGCTGTCGAGTCTCGAGGCGCAATCGGCCGATGCGGCAGAGGCTTCAGGCGGCGCCGAGTTCCTCCGTATCCACACATACCTCACGCAGAAGGTCGACAGTGACACAGCCGCGAACATCTACCTCAATACAGCAGGGTACGACCTCGATCCGTTAACCGAGCTACGCACGAAAACACAGTTCGGCAGGCCTGATTTCCGAAGGCTATTCGGCGCCATGAGAGATGGCTTGATGGATCAGAGTTATCTGGATTTCGGACAGAGCAAATTGCATGTCAACCAGATGAGGGCGCAGGTCGGCGTGTACTTCTGTGGTCCATCTGCTGCGGCACGCGAGATCAAGCGGGCGTGTAAAGACACGGGAAATGATTTTGTGAAGTTCAAGTTTTGGAAGGAGCATTTCTAGGTAGTGAGATCATGCATGGTGGCGGCATATTGAGGCGTTGTCCATGAGTTTGTTGTCTTTAGCCGTGTATACCACCTTTGCATTGTCACGAAGAACTTTCTCTACACCTCTTGTCATCCGAGTGATGTTTTGTCTTCTGGATGTTACTCTGCTGCAGACCGCTAGACATATGTGACTTTAGTCTGCAATCTCCTCTTGACTGCTGGGTTCTGTCTTTGGCCATTTCGTGGATACTTCTTCTTTGCACCCCTGACTGATAATGAGCATAGACAGGAGGACGCCAGCAGCGTTTGTAGCTTGTGCAAGCATTCGTGGGCATTCCGTGTGGACTCGTGCTTCCTTCTGAGGCTTGTCAGCAGGACTGTCAGCTGAGCACAAGCTCGTCTTCTGGAGCAGGCCAGCATCGGTGTCAATGTAGATAATCCATCAATATTGAAGCTGATTTGAATTCATATCAATTCAGGCCGCTGGGCCTCCCGAGCTTCGGTTAGATTGCCTATCAACCTTCGTACCGCCAGTCTTGGGCTGTACTTCGAGAAACCGTACCCAGGATGGTTATCGTGCTTCGACCCATTTTCCCTAGAACGCTTGTCGACCACCTTGAGTTTCGTTTCTTTGTCCTCCTCGACCTGGGTGGTTGGGTAGATTCTATGAGAATATGTCAGTGGCTGCTGTGTCGCAGTATTGGGTGTACGGGCACCCACCTCAACGTTTTGAATATCACCCTTCTCTAGTATTTGAATGATAGCCTCATCCTCGTTCTTCGTGCCGAATTCGTTCTCTAGCGTAGCCTTCGATGCACCATCCATCTGACCTTGAGCTCCATGCCTGGGCGAAATGTCAGCCATTACCCCGCGATGGATGCAGGTTGGGGACATACTTGTGTGTGATGAAGATCTTGAAGCTGTCGACGACTTGTGCTAGTGGGATGCTTCGGTCACCCTTCCACTTCTTGAGCTCCTCTGCATTCTCAACAAAGACGATGAAGTCTTCCTCTGCGCCCTTGTAGTGGACTTTGGTTACGCCTGCTTGTCCTGTAGGCATCTCGAAGGAATGAGTTTTGGTTTGTGGGCTGTTATTCTAGTTTGGAATAACCTGACGACTCTGTAGTGTTTGAGATCTGAGATGTATGAATAGATACGGGTGTAGCGAGAAAGCAGAAGATATTATGAACTGCGTTCTACCAAAAGACCAGCAGGCCTGGTCACGCTTCCTTCAGCATCACCAGTGCATCACTACACTTGGGCAGGAGCTATGATGTCACTTCGCGCGCCTTGGCAGGTACAGCGCGATGGCCGGCCTGCCTCCCTTGCTTCAACTCATTCTCACTTTCGCTTCAGTACCCCATGACGCCATTGGTTTTAATGGGCCTTATGAAGGCAGGAATGCTTGCTGGCCGCCCCTCCCTGACGTACGATCTTGAGTGCAAAGACCAGCAGCTGCAGAGATCAACAGAGCTTCAAGCGAGCTTGCCGATGCGGACCGCAAAGGCTAATTTAGTGGACGCGTGTCAGGAAGTGCAGGACCAGCATGTGTATGGCTACATTTATAGAGACTTCACAGCACCGAGAGACGCCTACATATATCATGCTCTTCGTACTGCAGCCTTGTCTCATACCATCGAGAGTATTTGGTTTCGGCGCACTTGTATCTGCAAAATCAAGCATGCTGCTCGCAAGGGCTACCACGATGTGTCTCCATGTTGCAAAGCTGACAAGCGACGATAGTACGGTTGAACCACACTCATGAACAGCAGTAAATGTTCGCACTGCGTGCGGGATGGTAATTCCTACAAGATCAGAACAGGTACCTGGCAGCCAACATTGCGGTGAAAACGGACGGCAAATGATGTCGGCTGCTCTCATCTGGCCTCGACGCATCCTACGCTGAAGTGTAATTCGGTTCCCCGCATTCTGCGATCCGAACATGAGCGTTCTCGGACTCACAGGCAGTGGCCGTCTTGTCCGGTTAGATGCGTGCCTTTAGGTCGTGAACACGAGCTTCACTGCCACAAAGTCCTTCATTCGGATCCTGCTGGACCATTCGTCCTGAACTTGCACGCCCTCAATGCATAACCATATTTAACCCGGTTGCCAGCACTCTTACGATAACTGATCTGGCTGCTAGATATCGGTTCTCGCTGCGTGGGCAAGAGCAGGGAGTTGGCATTCTGCGCCAATCAACATTACAACGATGCATCCAATCTTTCTACTATACGCGGCAATTGCCCTCGTTGTAGCTCGAGCACTCTATGCCGTACTTGCAGCTGCGTTGTCTCCTACCAGACACATCCCGGGGCCTTTCCTTGCTCGATTCACTCGACTCTGGTACTTCTACAGCGTATGGAAGGGGCAAGCAGAGAAGGATAATATCAGACTCCACCGCAAGTATGCCAAGCATGGCCAGTTCTATGCTCCAATCGTCCGTCTTGGACCAAACATGTACTCTATCATCGAACCTGACAAGCAGGTGTATGGTGTGGGATCAAAAATGAGAAAAAGCGATTGGTATGAAGGATGGAAGCATCCATCGCCTGACCGATGGACAATGTTTCCGGACCGCGACATCAAGCGGCACAATGACACCAGGAAGAAATTCCAGAACCTGTACGCTCTCAGCACATTGAAGTCGTATGAAAAGTACGTGGATGATTGTGCCAACATCTTCCAAGACAAACTGGGAGAGCTTGCATCCTCAGATGAATACGTCGACATGGCGCACTGGTTCCAAGCCTACGCTTTCGACGTGATTGGAGCAATTACTTACAGCAAGCGTTTCGGCTTCCTCGACCAAGGAAAAGATGTTGATGGCATCATGCAGGCCCTGGACTCTAACATGCCATATTCCACACTGGTCGGAATTTATGCTTGGCTCCACCCTTATCTATACGAAGTGCTCCAAAGAATTCCAGGCAGTGGAGCAGCTGGTCGACAAAAGCTCATGAACTTCACCCAGATGAACAAAGAAACGCGGGAGGCACAAAGGAGGACCTGGGACTTGGAAGGTAAAGGCGTAGAGGAAAAGCCCGATGGTACACCTGAGGACTTCCTTGATAAACTCCTAGACATGAAGGATGACCCACAGAAAGGGGTCACTGATTATCACTGCTTCATTATGGGCCTCTCCAATATAATTGCAGGTTCGGATACGACAGCTGTCAGTTTGTCCTCCGTGCTTTATTACCTCATCAAGACTCCTCGAGCTATGCAAAAGCTGCGGGAAGAAATCAGTTGGCGGACAGAGCAGGGACTGTGTGAAGCAGACAGGGTGTCGTTCCAAGACAGTCAAGAAATGAAGTACTTGCAAGCATGTATTAAAGAGGGCCTAAGACTGCACGCAGCAGTGGGGCTACCTCTTTGGAGAGTCGTCAACGAAGGCGGTGCCGAGATTTGTGGCGAGTTCTTGCCAGCAGGTTCTGAGGTTGGCATCAATGGTTGGGTAGCACATTACAATCAGGATGTATGGGGACCTGATGCAGATGAATTTCGGCCTGAAAGGTGGATTGAGGCTGAGGAGGAAGGACGAGATAAGCTGAGGTACTTGGAGACATATTATCTACCAGTAAGTCATCCACATCATATCCTCTTTACACTCACAGGCTGACAGTTGATAGTTCGGGCTCGGATCTCGAACGTGCATCGGCCGGCACATCTCGTATCTTGAGATGACCAAGCTCGTACCACAGATGGTGCGCAAGTTTGATTTCGAGTTGCAACGGCCAGATAGTGAGTGGTCGTGCAAGAACTACTGGTTCGTGAAACCAGCAGACTTCCACGTGCGCGTCAAAAGGCTTGAGAAGCAAGAATGAGGTGCAAGACCCTTTGCGTGGTGATTGACGTCTGATCATGGTTACCTTTGGCCATGCTGCGGCCATGGCTTGCTCTTGTTCCTGGCGGATAGCTGCGAGCACGGGACCTTCCTTAGTGGCCATGATAGCGCAAGCAGGGTCCGGAACGCCATTCATAAAGTTTCCGAGTCAAGCGCACTGACGCTCCCCCGACGCAAGATTGCTGCTCCGTTTCCGACGTCGTCTGTCGTTAGCAAGTTTATGCAGTGGTAAAGGACGAGTGTTCTTGCTCGAATGCTCGACTCGCGACATACGCACTCAGGATGAGTAGAAAGCCATGGTTTTGGCAGGGCCGAGATAGGCGAAATATGACGTGGAAGCAGCAATACCTAGGTAATTGCTTAAATTAGACTCTCCAAGTTGCTTGCCATTTGCTTGCCATCAATGGTCGGCATGGTCATGTACACGGTCTCGGCCCAGCATGATGGACTCGACTTTCTGCACAGCATGGACTGCTCAAATGCAGATGAGAAAGCTGTGAGGCCGACGCGCTGATGGAAGTGATCTCGGAGCTGACAAGCCTAAGTGTCGTTAGAAAGATGCGCTTGTACGGGGTGGGTCCCGGGGCTGACCAATCCTCCCACTCACAAGCAGCCAAGCAAGTTTAGGCAGTTCTTCTGATTTCCCACAGGCCCCGTCCAGTAAGCTAAGAGCCCGTTCTGTCAGTCCTCGAGAGTCTGCTGGCTGCCGTGTGGGAGAGCGGCAGGTCTCCTAGCACACATTTGCAGGTGTCGACACTCCGCTCTTGCCTAGTCTATCGTGCCGCTAGCCGCTGCGTGGGACTGATTTCTTTAGTTACTGGTAGTAGCGTATGCATCAAGCACAGTCTCTTCCAGTCTTTTGCGAAACCAGTCTCGCCCAGATACACTTCCTGCGTGTTGCCAGCTCTTTCCAATTCGAGCTCAACTCACGATTGCCTTTATCCTGGTCTTTCTTGTGCTTGACCCAGTCGCAATTTAGCCTTTGGTACGTCGGCGACTTCTACGACGATCTACTGTCGCTGTACTTGGTAGAGCATTCTCACCTCACCTTAGGCGATCGCCACTTCCTTATAGACTTATTTACCCGCCACGCAGGCCTTAGGAGCCCTGAGCTGTCTGATATCGGCCCCTGTCACGCGCAACCAATTAACAGCTGTCTCACCTCGCTCGGTTTGTGCCTCAGCCACTGGCCTGCTTGTTGCTCCTTCTACATCCGCCATCGCTCGTCCTCTTCGACTTGGATAAACACATCTACCGGCATCGCAGTTTCACAGCGCATGACTTATCGACGAGTCGAATATTCTCCGAGTGTAGCAGACGCCGATAGCTTTGGCCTCTTGCGGCCGTGTCGCCCCACATGAGTAGCACTGCTACTGCTCAGCCTGCAACAGGTACCGCTTCACCTTGCTGCCCTCTTGCGCGTGTGCCTCATCATCGCTGCCATGCTTAGCGCAACTTGTACTGACACCCTCTCTCCCAGGTTCTGATATCACCGCCGCGACAGAAAAGAATACTGTAGACATTCCGCCTCGGTCGACCTCCCAACAGCCGGCCTCATCAGCACTGCAGCCGCCGACGAACCCGGAGAATCCAAACGAACCTCCTAGCCCACGTCGTGGCTCGAAACGAAGTCTGCTCAGTCGCAGCAGGCAGGGAAGCAGAAGTAGCAGGAGGTCAGCGCGCCATGCTGCCAAAGCACTAGAGGAGAGAGAGAATCCACCTGCTGTTCCCCAGAATGATAGCGCTCGTTCTGAGAGGAAACAGAAGTCCGGTGGGTTTCTTGCTTTCCTCAACTGCTGTCGAGCCGATGACGACGTGGATGCGCTGAAATCAGAAGAGCCAGATGTACCGGCGAAGCAGAGAAAGATCGAGCCCACCCCGCAAAGGACTGCCATTCCTGATGAGCCTGCCGAGCCTGCCACGTCCGAGAAGATGAAACCTCAGGAGCAACCTTACAATGAGAAGAGAGCCGAGCCAGCAACTGTGGAAGACGAGAAGCCCCTCCCTGCCGAAAAACCGAGGGAGGGTTCGCGGCCAAAGGTCAATCGAAACGAGATATCCCATGAAAAGCCTGTGCCAGTGCTTGCTCCAGCATCTGTTCCTTCAACATCTGCTACTGAGCCCGCTCAGCCGGATACTTCTGCGCAAGCTGAGAGCAGTCGACAAGCAGAAACTACTGTCCATGATCTAATCACTGTTCCTCCGTCAGATGCTGGCCAGACTGCTGTCACAGACCAGAAGCCACAACTTGAGTTCCCGCCTCCACCGAAGGACGTCCAACGGGAGAGTGACGTTGACATGACAGACGCGCCCCCAGTCCCTCCAGTAGAGGAACAAAATGTTGTCGATGAGCCCGTGCAGCCTCACGATGTTGTCCCAGTCGCTCTTCCCCCGCCACCTCCGCTCCAGAAGCGCATAGCCCAGACTCAGGCACCTGTATCAGCTACCGATGTACCGCCTGTTCCTGACCCAGAACCAGAGAGCAAACAGACATGGCTGTTGCCATCTGTGCAACCTCATCTGAAAGGCCGAAAATGCTTGATCCTCGATCTCGACGAGACCTTGGTGCACAGCAGCTTCAAAATTCTCAACCAGGCAGATTTTACTATCCCAGTCGAAATCGAAGGACAATATCACAACGTCTATGTCATCAAAAGGCCAGGAGTTGACCAGTTCATGAAAAGAGTAGGTGAGCTGTATGAAGTTGTGGTCTTTACGGCATCTGTCTCTAAGTATGGCGATCCATTACTCGACCAGCTCGACATCCATCATGTCGTGCACCACCGCTTGTTCCGCGAGAGTTGTTACAACCATCAGGGCAATTATGTGAAGGTATGCATTATTCCCCTTTCTTTCTGTCCATGCTAATTAGACCTAGGACTTATCCCAAGTTGGCCGGGATCTGAAGGAAACCATAATCATCGACAACTCGCCGACATCCTACATCTTTCACCCCCAACATGCCGTCCCGATCAGCTCGTGGTTTTCGGATGCACATGATAACGAGTTGCTCGATCTGATCCCCGTGCTCGAAGACTTGGCCGGCTCTCAGGTGCAGGACGTCAGCCTTGTTCTAGACGTTGCATTATGAGCAACTTGAAGAGCTCTGGATCCCAGCCGCAGTGTCGGGACCAAGGCCTGTCTCGCGCAGGAAACACATGGCTTAGATATCTGCGGCCTTGTTGTTCGGACCTCAAGTCTAGATAATTGCCGAGAGCCGCCGAGGGCTCTACCACTTCAATTAATGGCCACGACACGGCGTGGCATCAGCATTTCATATGTTGTTCGATTTTACTGCATGGCAGCGGCGTTCGTTTGGTCGTTGCCGTGCGTTGAGCGGCACAAGCGCGGCAGGCTTCAAGGAGGATCAGCATAAACGACGGTCCCACAGCCCTTTGCAGTGGCAACCCGTCGCTTCGTCATTGTGTTATTTGGGTTCAGTTTCATGTACAGAGGTTGACATGGGCCGTCAGTGCAAGAGAATGCACTGTTCTGGACAAAAGCAAGCATATTTACATGGAAATTCATTTGTATTGGAGGAAAGGGTTTGTTGATGTGTTGCGGCAACGCAGGAATCTGGTTGCGGATACTGTGCGAGCAATAGTTGTACTCGAAGTCTGCCCAGGAAGTGAAAGCGAGAGAAAAAGGTCGACATACAGAGCATCGCTCACAGCGATAGTATCCTACGCCTAAGCTAGGAACGGTGCCTATCAAGAAGACGCAGGAGAAAGCTGGGTGAGCGTCGGTGGTTTTCGCTTTGAAGGAGTAGTCCAACTCCAGGACGAACTCGCTCGCAACAGCAGTCGTTCCTCTGGGTGAGGTCGGTAGACAAACCATTTTATCTCGAGCAAGAACGGCGCGAAGGCGATGGTAGGAGCAGAGCAGAGCTTGATGCTGGTGATGGTGACCCGCACCTGCCCACCTGCTCGCATACAGAACAATAAATATACACTCTTCACAACTGGCTGTTTCGTCTTTGCCCTGCCTTGCCCTTCATTGCAGGCTTCGGTCTGCAGCCCTGTTTTCGTCACGAGCCTGGTGCAATGATACGTACTACGTAGCCTCTATGCATTATGCGCGATTTCGGTCGAGCGACCTGGTCACTCAGGGTTAGGTCAGGCCAGGCCAGTTACGCACGAATCGAGTCGAGTTCTTCGGCCGCGACAGGCATAGAATAGACACAGACACAGTCACAGACACAGACACAGCGAGCGACTGGACGCCATACCATACCATACCATATCATGGCTAACTCGGCTACCTGTCCCTCGACTCGTGCTGTGCACACGCCTGCCAAATGGATTGGATTGTATTGTTTCTTGACGTTAGCTACAGTAAGCTGCTTTAGGGCGGGTGGATGCTGTTGTTGGACTATGTGTCGGTGTCGGAAGAGTGGATGTTTGACCGTCGATGGTTGTGGTTGTAGTTGTGGTTGTAGTTTTGTGGTTGTAGTTTTGTGGTTGTAGTTTTGTGGTTGTAGTTTTGTGGTTGTAGTTTTGTGGTTGTAGTTTTGTGGTTGTAGTTTTGTGGCTGGCATGTGTGCGGGGACTGAGATTGTCTGTCTGTCTGGCAATGGTATGATATGGTATGATATGATGTCTTGGATGGGGGGGTTAACGTGATGTGATGTGGCGGTGTGGTGGAAGGTACCGAGATGGTGTTGTGTGTTTTGGAGAGCTGAGAGTCAACTCAACTCAACTCCACTCATTTGCTGGCTCGAGTGGACTGGATTGGGCTGGATGGAATGGTGGTTGTGGATGTGGATGTGGATATGGATGTAGATATAGATGTGGATGTAGTTGTAGAGATAGATGTGGATATAGATAGACGTGGATGTAGGGTGGGCTAGTAAGAAGTCAATCGTCAGTATAAGGAGTCTGTTGCATATTTTAACGCGTGAGTCTGACTGTTGGCTTGCTTGCGACTAATAGACAATGAGTGACACTTAACGACCGAACGAAAGGGGGCTTGGAGTTCACGTCTGCGGTTGAGATTCCTGTGTCGGCAGAACATGTTGTTGGATTGGTGTCGTCTGTGTTCTGTAGAAATCTGAAACGCTATAGCCAATGCAAAACTGAATAATTGATGTGGGAGGAAGGAACGTGTGAGTAGAGTGGGTGGAGACGATGTAGAAGGAGAGTCACTGAGAAGCATGGTTTTTTCATCTTTCATTATTCAATACACAGAATGCCTCCCTAAGAATACAACGTGAAGAACAGGTCCCGAAAGTGGTTGCTGAAAGAATGGCTTTGGTCAGCTGAGAAAATGCAAATGCTGAATGAGTGACTGGGGTGAGTTGTTGGCCGATGTGGCGAGACGACAGACCGGACTGGGCGGTTGATTGCTGAAGGAGTGACTGGGGTGAGTTGATTATGTCCTGTTGTTGCTAACAAAGGAAAGAAGGAATGCGTCAAAGACCGAAAGCCGCGAGGTCGAGTGTGATGCTCTTTCGCATCGAGAGGTCGTGTGGTGTTGCTGCGGGGAGAATTGAACTGTGGACAAAGGAGATTCGCAAGTCGTGAAGTGGATTGGCGAAGTCAGTGGAGGCGCTGCAGCGTCGGCTCGCTCAGATCAGATGTAGTACATGATGTTCCTGAGGTTTTGATGGACTTGCAGATCCATAGGGTATGCGGCTCGTGTCCAGACCGGTGGTTGCTGGCCACGTGGAACAGGAGGAGCATTGTAAATATGGCTCACATAGCATCTGGCGCGGTCTGCTGCTTTGTCGGCGTAGTAAGACGGAGGTACCAAACCCACGGCTGTGGTGGCTTTGTTGTATGTAAAGCACAATTGATACACCTAAAGGATCGGTTAGCTGCATTGCTTTTCCCAATACAAAAAGCCCGGAAGCAAAGAGCACTTACCATGGTTGCAATATCTGTGATCGTAGTTGGCCTGGATGAAGCCTGCGGCGAATCTTGGATCGTCTTGATCTCGTTGTGAAGGACGACATAATGAGTAGGTTTTGCAGTGCCCTTTGCTGTATGTTGACTGACGAGAAAGAAGTCATGCCCATCACCATAAGTGACTCCGTGGAAGAAGGTAACCCCGGAGGTAGGGTTGCCATCTTTAGCATCGTTGTGCGCACGGATCATCCTTGTTGGATGTGGGTAAAATCGTGTATCATGTCTCTTGACGGTACAGATCAACATGACGTCGGGAAGCTGCTCTACCTTGTCTCTTTGATACCTCTTAAAGATAGCGTCCTTCAGTCGTATGAGCTCACGGTCTCGGGCCATCGAGAACTGATCGGTGCTCAGTCCATCGCGGAAGAAGATGATGCGCTTTGGAAGTTGTTTGCCGTTCTCGTCCTTGTAGGCCTGTAGACGTTCATCGAGCATGCCACCAAGCTCCATGATCTCTTCCAAGGGCTTGCCTTCTTCACCTTCTGGTCGAGCATTCATGCGCAGGCTTGCTGGATATTGGCTGAAGTGGAAATTGGTGGAAGCAACCATTGCAGCAACGCTAGGAGCACCTTTGATGCGCCCGGCGCCTGGATGAGTCTGACAGAGTTAGTTCAGTGAGGAAAGAAGTAGTTTGGAAACGGTACTCACCACGTCCAGGCCGACAAGCATCGTGTCGTCCGTCAACAGTGCAGATCTTGAAGCTAGTATATGGTTGACCGACTTCGAACAAGCCTTGGGGTTGAACTTCAAGCAAAGGTTCCGAAAGACTGAACCGTCTGTAGGCCATCGCGGAGCACCTCCTTTCCGGCTCTTCTCGAGAACACAGATAGTGGCAACGCCTGCTGTCTGATCGCCCCATCTCTTCACCGCTGAGTATCTTGTCCGATCAGTCAGCAGAACGACCAGAAGTTTGACGTTTGCACGACTGTTGTACCATTTGGTCAACCCTTTGTGGACACCGTCATCATTGTTGGATGATATTAAATGATCACGTGGGTTGAACTGCAGGCTGTCAAAAGTCAGTCCATTGAGACCACAACCGTTCAAAGCTCAAAGCAGTCTGCATTGTTTCGCGAAACCCATTCATGTCGTTTGCGTTCCGCGCTGGCCCTGAGTGAAGTTGGACCAGGGACCAAGTAGCGGCATCACCTGGACCCCTGATAAAAGCTCGCGGCCGGTACTGATCTCCGTTTTTCAACTGCAGCTCCCAAGTCGGCGAATAGATGACTGGCTGGTTTCCGCGATAACGTACGCCAGGCCTCTGGAGAACGTTGTAATTGACATCCATGGTCTCTCGGTCGAGACTAATACCAAATCTTTGGACGAAGCCGGTCGCCAGGTCAAACATGGGCCGACCAAGTCTTGTGAGGAAATCATAGTTGTCTCTGGGCGACCTGCAGCCTTGAGTTATGACTTGGTTCCTTTTTCTGTAAACTTGCCCGGGAAGAACCTCGAGCTTCGTTGCAGGCTGAAAGTTTTTCGTGCCAATCCTCACGGTGTAGACTCCCGTTGCGCTTGTCTCATCGGTAAGGAAGGGTGAAATGTCAATACTGTGCTTCAGCTGGAAGTAGTTCTGCACGCTGATGTTGCGTCCCTCATAGTCAAACTCAACCTGGTCAGCGCGCGGTGTTCTACGCAATCTATCCCAATGATCGCTTTTGTTTGGCGGATCTGTGAAAGGAAATCCTGAGACTGTGAAGATACGCTCCCGGACCGGTCTGGAACCATTTGACTTTTTACTCGCTGGACTGCTCTCAAGGTAAGTGGTCATCACTCTGAGGCCTTTGATGAAAGCTTCGGTCTGCTCCCAATTGGGTTTGACCGGCCGAGTCTCATCGTAATAGCGGTTAATGAGCTGCTGTAGGGTGATCTTCTTAGCTCGAGCACCGAGGTAAAATGAGCCCGTCTTCGTGTTGACAGTGAGTATGAAGGGGTTTGATGGTTGGAGAACACCATGCGCTGACCGGACGTATCCTGGCAGCGCCATCAGCCCAGCTTGCAAATTCCAAGAATGACCATCCTCGTTAGGGCGAAGTGTTTGAGTACCATCTCGCACGTTTTCGAGATACTGCCAGCGCTCGGCGATGTTGTAATACTTCTTGTCACCATCAAAAGCAACGGTGGGCTCTGCCCCAGGTCTTCTGATAGTATTATCGTTAGCGCGCTGGCTAAGAATAATATTGAGCGCCTTTTCGACATCGTTGATTACATCCACGGTAGTATGGTCGGCCGGTGCGGTACTGGCAGAGGCTCCTATGAAGTATTGTTGCATTCTGCCCACTGGAATCTCCTTTGCTTCGCCAATTGACACCTGATACGTCGGACAATCTGCACGCGGCGAGTCTTCGTCCTCACCGTAGAAATCTATGCGAAGGCCATGATCGACATGTGAAGGCTCCAGTCGTGCGGAGGCTATGAGGGTGTCTTTCAGATCGCTAGCAATAGCAAGATCAGTATGGCAGAGTCGCAGATGCCGCAATAGCAAGTAAGCAACTCTTCGCCTGACGTGGGCGCGCATGGGTGGCGGATCGTTCGTCTGTGTTGTGCTGCTCGATGGGTCATTACCTGGCTGTCCCCCAGCGGAAGACGCTCCATGCGTGGACGAGGGAACAGGTACAGATGAGCTATCAGGTCTTTTACCTTTTTTGACCTCGGACTCATCAGCATTGTCTGCGGCTTGTTGAGCTCTGCCATCTAATTTCTGGTCAGCGTTCTCGTCAGTTTTGCGCTCACGCTCGATCTTTGTAATAAGGTATTGAAAGACAATTCTCGGGCTACCATCATTCATAGGATCGACCTTGACCCGGAAATTGTTTGTTTTCATGAGTCCCTTCTCAACACCTCTTTTGTGGTCAACGGCAAGCCTCGTATGCTGGTTGTGGACCTCGGCGATCTGGGAGTCATCGAATTCTGGAGGCACCTTATCATTGGAAGTGTTCGAACTAGCTGGTGGTTGAGGGTCTCGAGCGGCGGGACCTGAATGTTGGGCACCACTGCCTCTGTCTGCCGGTGCAGAAGTGGTGGCAGTGTTTGGTCGCACAGACAGCAATGTGGAATGGGCACTTGATGGTTGAGAGGAGGCATCTACGCCTTCGGTCTGGCTGTCGTAAGTGGTATTGGCCTTGAGGGCGGTGCTAGACGAGCTCGGGACGGAGCTCTTACCCGTTGCATTAGGTGCAGAAACGGGCTCTGGCTTGTCTGAATGCTCATCTGCGCCTTGGAGGGCTTCGTTCTGCTGCGCCTTTTTGATTCTCGCCCTTTCCCGTTTCTGCCAATTCTTGCTATTGGGTTTCTTTTCGCTCATGGTTGGAGTTGTGCCCAACGAAGAGTGAGAGCCGTGTAGAAGGATGGGAATGAGTATTGAGAATGTGTAATGGTGTTGCAGAGGAATGAACGTCAGCAGCAGAAACGTAGAATAAGTAGAAGGACTCTTGATTGCTCGACAATTACAACTTCCTGTTCCTCCCCAGCACAAGCATTGCCTGCTTCTACTCCAAACCGCTCGACTTACCTGATTGCGAGATCTAGAGCGATCCAACGCAGTGCAAACTGCAGCTTTTGCGTCTGCCAAACACGCAGAAACACTTGACCGAGCATTTGCTGGCTTAAAGTTGTAATCATGTTGCTTGCATGCTCCTCTGTGGTCAGATGATTCTTCTTGACCTGATCATGCTTGTCTCAATCACCGCGTTTGAGCTTGTGCTTGAGGTGAAGTCTGCATTGCAAGCTTTGCCATGCACAATCTCGTGAACATGCAATCCAAACGCAGCAGCACTGAGGTGCGCGAGGATAGCTTGCTTCACAAACACGCGGTCAGCTGGTGTACTTTGGCAGACGACATGTGAAGAGTGGTACCCGGGCTGAGAGGAGGAAAGAGGAGCGACGAGATCTGACTGAAAGACGCAGGACTGCGTGACTTCTTGATTGAGGGCATTAGTGGAGGTTGCTGCTTCAGATGACTTTGAACGAAGGCATTGGCCGGCCAGGTCAGCCAATACTTTGCTGTTTGCTTCCGCTGACCGCGTGAACAGACTTCGAGATGTGCGCATCCTTCACCTTGCATGCAAACCTGACCGAGTGATGACGAGAAAAGCATCCCACCTGAAGGGTTGTGGCAGCCTTCTACAAGACTGACAACAGGTGCTTGTACAAGGAGAGATTGTGTGGCAACGAAGAGTGTAGTCTCAACCGCATCCGGAGCTGGAGCTCGACGCAATATATAAGACATCTCCAAACATCCTCAATCAACTCAAAGACAGAATGCCCAGAAGAGCAGCGCCGCCCCTCTTGCGCTCGCTGGACTTCTTCGCCTCCTCTTCCCTGTGCCTGTCGAGCCCAGTGATACGATCGGCCTCAGAGGCCGGTACGACCTGGAATCTCTCTGCCTTCCTCCTCTCATCTTCCTCCTTCATCTGTCTCCACTTCTGTTTCATCATGTTCCTGCGGCTTCCGTCTTGTACAGCGTTTCCCTGAGTGGCAGTATTAGTGCATGTGCTTGGTTGCCGCGCAGAGGACTCTTCGACCGATGGAGGTGCGATGGATAACTGATCGTATGCTGGAGGCGCGTCGGAGTCGTGCGTGGTCCAAACTTGCGTCTCGCTGTGACTTGCTTGCCCTGGGTTAGTGTTCGAAGGCTCAGGACGGCTGGACATCTGATCCCCTCGTGGTCGGCTATAGGAGTCTGGCGCGGGACCGGGGTCATTCATCTTGATAGTTGCTTATTGCAATTGAGTACCCGAAGCAAGGCTATAGATGCACAGAGGAGCATGCTGGGCGCCTCTGCTTCATAAGAACGAGTCGAACGCTGCACAGGGGTCCTCCTAACGAGTCCTCCAGACGTGCTTAGCTATGACGCAAGGTTTCACGGGCGGAGCTGGGAGGTGCCGATCCCCAAGCGCGCCAAGGACAGCGCAGCATCTGGCAAGACGGTCGAGGACTGTAAGCACAGCATGCTGGTGACACACGCAATACATTGTCTTCGATGTATCACATTACGTGAGCAATTCAGCCTGCTGGAGTAGCAGAAACGGGTCTAGCGGGTGAGTAGTAGCATAATTGATCGGCCCCGGAGTGGACTAGAAGAATTTTAAGGCAAGTTTATTTTATTGTGAATGATGACTATGGTGAGGTGTGCAATGTGCTCAAGGCAGTAGGAAGGTTGCGCTGGACAATAACTCAAAAGAAGGGAGTGAACTGTAGTAGGTGTTGATCAGGTGAATGAATGACTTGGGTGAGTTGAATGAACTGGCCAGCAGCAACGACTGAGTGAAAATGGCCAGTGAAGTGTCTTGAAGAGAGTGACTGCTGGTGAGAGCAGGAGCCATACGATCAGCAGCAGCGACAGTGTTGACACGCAACGGCTGATCGATGGATTGCTGAAAAATCAGAACGAAAGCCCAAGAACTCCGGGCGCCCTCCATCCCATCCCGAACGCGTTCCCAATATCCAAACAAAAGAGATTCGTGACTAATCGTGACACCGGAGGCCTGTTGTGACCAACTTGCCGACAGTGGTGACGAGACAGGTATGAAGGTATCAAATGTACCACATGCGATCCCGCAATCTTTCGTGCACAGTGAGCGGGAGAGGGTGGTTGACTGGATCCCATGGACCGTCGTTTGGAGCATGGCCGACATATAGACGACGCATGTAGCACCTCGCTCGGTCGCAAGCCTTGTCTGCAAAGTAAGCTGGAGTTGTGAGACCGACAGATGAGGTGCAGCGGCCGAACATGAAAGAAAGGTCGAAAGTCTAATACGTGCTCCGTTAGATTCTTCCCGCGACGTGGGGTTCAGAGATGTACTTACTGCTTGTGCAACATCGATGATGTTGAAATCATTGAGGAACTCATTCTCGAGGACGACGTAGTGGGTTGGGCGAGCCGTGCCAAGCTGCGTGACTTGGCTGATCATGTAGAAATCGTCGTACTTGCCGTTGGTGACTCCCTCAAAGACCGTGATACCCGGCACTGGATGCTTGGCATCGCCCTTCTTATTTGGTATCAAAAGCTTGTGGCCTGGAGGAGCGTAGAATCTCGTGTGGTGTCTTTTGACGGCGCAAACGACCATGATACGCGGCAAGGCTCGCCATACATCAGGTCGATTTTCTGGCTTGTAGACCTTTGCGATGGCCTTCCGAAGTTGTGGAATCTCCTCATCTTTGCAGGAGGTGAACTGCGCCTCTGACAAACCATCTCTGAAGAAGACAATCTTCTTCGGAAGTTGCCCCTTATTCATTCTTGTATAGCAGTCGAGCCTCTCTACTAACATCTCCTCTAAATGGACAATTTTCTCCTGAGACTTCTTGTACTTCTCATCAGGCTGACCTTTCTTGGGCCTCTCGGGCCGCGGGTTGGCTCGCAGACTTGCAGGCCATTGAGCGAAGTTTCGATCATGACTAGCAACCATAGCTGCCACGCTCGGAACTTTCTCGAGCGACCCAGGACCAGGATGCGTCTAAAACCGGTTAGCATCGGGACATTCCTTCACTCAAATGAGTGAGCTCAGACTCTACTTACGACATCCATGCCGACGACCATTGTCTCGCCCTGAAGCAGAGCCGGAGTGTGCGTCCACGCGTGGCCTGCAGCTGTACTGTCAGACTTCAGATTGATTTTTGAGATCATGTTCGCCCTAATGTTGTATTGGTTGTTGTCTTTAGGGTCCGAAGGCAGTCTTTGACGTTTTGGTACACAGCAGACCACTGTAGCACCGACGCCAAGCTCAGCGACCCTTTTCACTCTAGCATAAAGGTCCAGGTCTCGTCTTGGCAGAACTATGACAACGAACTGTGGGGGATCTGAGCAAGCCATCATGTTCTTGAGGCGGTCGAACAAAGTATCTCCCACAGAATTGTCCCAACTGAGCTTGTGCAAGTCCCAGCCGTTCGTGTGGCGGTGGAAGTTGAAATTAACCATGCCATAACCCCTCATTTGTTTCTGGAAGGTATCCACGAAGTTTTGCAACTCATGATCGCCTTGTCCAGTCATACCGGGGTATCTGATCTCAATCAGTGTCCAGAGCCTAACCGGCTTCGGATCCGAAGTACCACGTGAGACCCCTGCTGGTTGGATAGCTTTGCAATTCGTCAGAAACCAGAGGTTTCTGGCAACAAAGAGATCGACGCCGTTGGCCGCATTGACGTATCTTAGGCGTGTCATAGGGCATGTGTAGACCGGAACATCAATAAGAGCAGCATCACTGTTGGTGCCAGGAGCCAAGGACAAGCCAAAAGGGGTCTGCTAAATTGTCAATCACGCTCAAGACGGTCTTCGGGGTGCTTACCAGAGTAGTGCCTTGACTATCAGGACCATTGGCCTGGAAGCCAAAGATCCTCGCGCCTTCTTGAGTGATCGTATTGTAGTTGTCTAGCGGATCGTGCGAAGCTATATCTGCGAGGTCGGTTTTCTGCTTCCAGAATCGACCCGGGAGGACCTCAAGAACAGACACGGGGAACAATGGGCCTTCGGAACCACATCGGACAATAAGATCACGACCAGGGATGACCGTTTTGTTCGCTAGAATCGTCAGAGCGAATCCTATGTACACCTCAATGGATACTTACCATCCTTGAAATGCTGCTGGATATTGCAATTCACCTTCTTAGCGTCTTTGTCATCTTTTCCCCCTACTTTCTTGGAGAACGTGACTTGATTCGCGAAAGGGCCACGTTGGCTGTTCCAGGGATAGGCTGGTTCCGGCGTTGGCAGTGGCGTTTTCCTCTTCTTGTCAGCCTTCAGCTTTTGATAGGCATAGTATTTGTAGGTGCTAGCGAAACCTTTGACAGTGAGGATCCGTTCGTGCGACCTGCGATTTGAGGCTACCATGTAGGTAGTACGGACTCGGAGGCCAGAGATGAAGCTCTCGAGCTTTCTCCACGTCTCATTGGGCAGAGCTGGAGCGTTTGGTTCACGCTCTTGGATGAGTCTACCGAGGTTGATCCACTTGTAGAACGCACTTGTTGTCGTGTTGACATTCAGCAGAAGATCCTGGTGGTAGACACTCCTCGCTGAGCGGAAAAAGCCTGGGATGGCACAGAGCCCTTGCGGTCTCCCAGCGTCGTTAGGGACCTGATGTGGGGGCCTACCAAGTTGAAATTGTGAGTCGTGTCTGAAGAACTTGTTGGCTGCAACTGGAGCGACAGTTGGTTCATCGAAGCCCCCCCCGGTTCGGGCCCAGCGAGTTGTCTTGTTATTGATGTGATCACTTAAGACAATATTGAGAACTTCAGCTACCTCATTGCGCCCAGCATCAACATCGGAGAAGGAACCGTAGGCAACAGAAGGGTTCTTCAGGTGTTGACTCAATCTGCCGACTTCGATCGCCTTGACCCTACCGAGACTAATGGTGTACTCTGTGGCTCTTGCAGACGGGGAGACTTCGTCTTCATCGTAGAAAGATAGTAGAATGTCAGTCGGGGGCGCCTCAGGTTTCTCCATTGGTTTAGTGAAAACCAGCGTATCGACATAGTTTGAGGCAACTACAAGATCTTTGTCACCCTCGCGAAGGTTCTCGAGCAACAAAAAAATCAACCTTCGCCGTTGGCGAGCTGATAGCTTTGCTTTGCGGAAACCGTCGGGAAGAGGCTGGGCATTGGTAGACTCGTCAGAAGAGGATTCAGCTGCGTCTTCCTTACCATCTTGCTTGGGTTTCTTGGGCTCGAGTATGGCCGTGATAGGATACCGATAGAGCTTGTAATCGTCTTTGATCTTGATTCGGAAATGATTTGACCTGAAGAGACCATCCTGACGTATCTTGGGAGGGACAGGCAAAAGGCCTTGATGGACCTGTTGCGTGGCTGCTGGGGTATTAGGTGTCTTCGTAGCGGCAGCGTAACTCTTGCCAAGCCCCTTTGGAGGCATGGTGTGCGAAGAAAAAGGTCAGAAATGGTGTAGGGAACAAGGGGTAAGAGATTGATCAGTAGTTGATGGGAAGAAGAAAGGTCAAGAGAAGCCATGAGCGAGCCTACAGATATAGAGAGCTCCATTTGCTTGTGCTCTGCTTGTATCTCAGCACCAAAGTGCTGCAAACCAGAGGCAATCACCTCATGACTGGTGAAAACGCAGAACAAGCTACCAAAATGGGTACAGGCAAGCTGCATATTCAAGCAAGTGGGGGGTATCGGAGCAGAACATACTGACACCGTGGTATTGACTCCTATCTCATCAATGAGTTGTCAGTTCCAGACTTGCAGAGGGGCAGGACTGGGTAATGGGGTAATTGCCCGTTTGCTGTGCTCGCTGGGGGAGCAAGGATGATGTATCGCAGGATGACAGTAACACAATCTTGCAAGATTGCCTTATGGCCGATGATTAGATGGCGGCTCAGTTAGCGCCTGGTCGAACAGTGCACCCATGCATAGAACAGTTGATGCATGATGGGACAAATCGTGATGGCCTACCCATTGGTCATCTACTGATTCTGGCCCATGCACACGGACGTGAAGATCTTGGAGGCGAATCAAGAGGAACATTATCTTGAATCTCGAATTTGTGTTAACACCGTGCTGAGACCGTGTTAGCACGGTAAACGAAAATAAACTCAACTACAACTCAGCCCGTTTCGAACACGTTCAGATACCGTGTTAGCACGCGGTCAGCACGCTGCTGAGTCCGGCCTGAAATCGTCCCAACATACTAGCACGGGACAAGGTAGTAACTTACAGATCACTGCAAGCAAATATATGAACAAGCAAGCAAGATAAATCTAGAACAGAGACAGTTTCTGAAGCCGTCGAAGACAGTCTGACACGCTGGGAAGCAGGATTCACGTGACTTGATAGCATTGCTTGGCAGGAATTCGCAACCATGCCCGAAGTATTGGTTGTGCTATCTAAAACTCCTTGTCCGCGCCGCCAGACAGGTAGGAACATCACCCATGATACGAGTTCTGTTGTATCCATCACGACCATAAAGCCTTGTAAGCTCTGCTATGCTTGATCCATATTTTATATACTCAAAGTGCCGTTGTCACTACCCCATAGGTAGACATTGGCGCAACGTACCATTGAGCATAAGGTGGAGAAACACACAACAGACGATGTCTCGCTCACTCCACATGTTGCGGCGTGCCATTGTGCGATGGGTTGGTGAGCCCTAAAAGAACTTACCCTTGACATCAACAGCACTTCTCTCAACACCATCATCGTCCACCCGCCCGAAATTATCTCTCTCTACACCGTCCGTGGTATGTCCGCCAGTATAGAACGTCGCATCAGGTGCAGCAGGCTTGTCGAAGGCATCGAAGCGTGTTCCGTTCTTCTTAGCCATGATCCATAGCACACTGATCCTCAAAGTAAATGCTGCAGCAGCCCAGAGCAAACCACCAATAGGTGCAGCAACGAATGCACCAAAGGCAGACCAGTCGCTAACGTAGAGACCCTCTTCAAGGATGAGGAGCTTTCCAGCTGCTGTAGCATCGCCATCGTAGTAAACTAGGCCAAAGAGGAAGATGGTAAAAATTCCTCCAAGTCCACCAACCACGACTTCGAAGCCACGCCACCAGTAGCACTTGGAACTCAGACCAATGACCAATACCGGAATAGTCGAGGCACTGATGAGATCGGAGATCAAATAAATCTGCAGCACGCTCGGGCTCTTCAAAGCAATGACCACAGTCGGGATGAAGACCACCACCAAAATACCCCGGATGATCCAGATATTGAGTTTGTTGCGGAATAAATCGTTCGACCCAGTCGAGACGATTGCCGACAAGAGCGAGTCGAATGCTGCGGTGCTGAGAGATATCACCATGACAAGGACAATGCCAACCACCCAGGCAGGAAGTGTTTCGAATAGCTGGAATATTTCGATGCCAGTCGGCTCGGGCGGATCACCAAGCACTCCAGACCAACCAGCAATCAGGCCGCCCGCACCTACGAGCGTGAGAATGGCTATGATGGCGGCAACGGCAATTGAGATGCCAACCCATAGATCCTTGTCGGTCTTGGCTGCGAACGTCCTCAACCAAAAACCAGAAAGGAAGAAGTCGTTGGTCAAGATGGCGACCGGGAGGATGTAGATAAGCTGCCAGCCAAGAAGACTCGGCTCAAGATAGTTCGAACGAGGGATAAGCGAGTGGTCTATGTCTGTGGTGACGCCAACGGTGACCACACCAACGATTATCAGCCCAAGAACCATTGAACCCTGGATGTTGTCCGTAATGAAGCTGACTCGGAAGCCACCTAATGCTGTGTAGACTAGTGTGATGAAGCATTCAACGATGACTGCTGGTAGGCCATTGAGACCAGTCAACAGGCTGACGACTTGTTGGAGCGCAGAAAGTTCGGCTATAAGGTAGAGCCACATGGTGATCAAGCTGATAGATCATTAGGACGTTGACATCTTGCTGGACACATCGAACTCACGTTAGGGCTGAAAGATATAGTCCTGTGACAACTCCATATCTCTGTCTCGTCCATTCGGTAAGGACAAATCCTTCAGGACATTTCCGCCTAATGATCGGTCCGAGGATGGCGAACACGAAAAGCGGCAGGCCAGATGAAAGCGCATAGACAACTAGGCCCTGCACGCCAGCAATCGCGGCGATGTTCGGATACGTGAAGAGAATGCCTGATCCTAGAGCTGTAGATGGTAAGATGACATGTTAGTTGACAATTCAGAGGGTAAGAAAGGGGTCTTCGAAGCGGCAGCACTTTTCCCACGCAAGCATTAACTTGATCGAGTATTACGGTACAATCTCAGCTTCACGCGTATCTTTGGCAGCCCAAATATCTCCTCACTGCTTCTGAGCAAGGTTGGATCATTGAGGGACAGCTTATATGTCGTGCCAAAGACAGCGATCAGCGCCCGTAGTGCTGCTTGCCGTACCTCTTCGAGGCTGATCTAGACTGTCAGAAATAGGGCACTTCGAGCCTAGATCGGCTTGGAAGAGGCACGACGATCATTGATGCAAGCGTACGAACCTCAAGTGTGCCATGCTGGCGATTTCAATGTTTGATTACACATCCTCGGATATATGTGACGCTGATTGTCTGCTCGAAACATTGCTGCCGCTTCAAGTCGCACGAGCGACAGATCGCCGGCACTCACCCGAAGCGATGAAGTTCAGTGCGAGCGGGATGCCTGGGTACATTAGTCAATGCTCTCGCAAAGGATCTTCACGGCGGTGGTATTGTCGATCGTGTATGAATTTACCCTTCTGTGTCCTGTTTGCTGAAAGCCATTGGCCTTTCGATTGATGGCGAAGGTGCCAGGCGACGGAGAGCCCGAAAACCCTGAATATCAATGTGTTAGGACGAGATTCTGTGGCCTTCTGAGTCGCTGTATGCGCCGATTGGAGAATTGACGTACAGAAATGCTGCATATGTGCAATAGATAAGAGCGTTAGATGCTGTCTGCGAAGGTTGACCCATGTTCAATTCTGTTCAGTGCAAAGCTAGGAAGATACTTCTTTACGATGCAACACAATTTGTGATTATGTGGAAGAGCTTCACAAGAACATCGATCGCATACTGTAGCGCTTACAAGCTTTTTTTGTACAGTGGGGTCACATGAAGTATGATTTTCAAGTTTTCGGCCACTCTGTGAGCGCAGCTCTCCAGCCAATCAGAGAGTATAAAGGTCATCTTCAGGGTCCGTGCTAGAGTGTTGGGGGAACTTGCAACTTGAAGTTGACAGATGTGGAAGCTGTTGCGATTGCGGTCAGTGGGGCAGTGTGGGCGAAGATTATATCATTTAATGCAAGTTCGATGTTTGCTCATACTACCAGAGAAGAGTTATCATAAGAGATCAATTCTGTTCACAGTGCATACCGAGGCTGCTGGGACAGCTCCCTCACCCTGCCATCGCGATAGTATGTCTCACATTGATCCCAACATATGTCAAGCGGAGAGCTCACAGGCGACGGCTGTCGAGCTTCTGTGGATCGCAGCGGAGGCCGACCTGAAGTGACAATTAATCGGCGCGTTGGTACTGGTACGTGGTCTTCGTCGCTTGTCTGTGCTGTCTAGTCGCTTCGTGGCCCGGTAGCCGACTCACAAGGATCTTCCGCGAAGTGAGGGTGTCTACTCCTCCAGCTTCGGTCCCGCAGAAGGGCACTTCGGAACGCGACAGCGTCAGGTATGCCACTGAAGCGAAAGAGGATGTTGCGAATACCTCTGCGACATGAGTCTATGATCGACTCGACTTCTCGTAATTGCGAAGGTCCTTCTGCAAATCTGTACAGTGCTTTGGTCGTCATATCGTCATCTGCGTCCTTGACTTTCACGACGCGAGTTGCTCCGCAATCCAGATATGCCTGAAGTCTGTCGTCGCTAGTATCCAGTTCTGGTGATTTCTCCACAAGTACAATGTGCTGGACACGGTTGAATTTGACATTGAGGCCACTGGAACACGAGGCGATGTAGCGTTGACAATCTTCCACATCGGTGAGCGTTACTTTTGCTGTGTGTGTCTCTGGGTAAAGCTTCATGCTTTCAATCGCGGCGCCATAGACCAAAGATTGTACAAAGGTGTAGTCACTGTCACCAGGCAGGTTCCCCAATACAACTGTACGCGACTCTGATTGTACCACCTCAAGCGCTTCTTCTTTCGTGGACTCTGCAGGATGATTGCTGGCTGCCTTACGGTCGAGCCCCGCAGCAGGTATGACAGCTGCCGCCTCACCCTTGACGCCAGAATAACCAGCTGGTGCCGGAAGCATGTCCTCATTCACCGCTTGAGCAGTTGTAGCTCGGGAATGTTCAATATTGACGGTCGAGGGTTCCGAGATGGTGATTTGGGTGGAAGTCGATGCAGTCGGACGAGCTCCGAGAGCTTTAAGGACCGGTGTCAGATCCATGCCGCCCTCGTCAGAGTTGGGGTCAGCTGTCTGGTCCTCAGATCGTACTTCAGCTTCACTTGTCGTGAGCACGTCTGTGGCCTGTCCGTCCATGACTGTCGCCAGTGTTAGACATAGTCAAAGATAATGCGGTTGTTACTAACCATGATGTGCGGGCTGAGAACGAAACTCTTCAGCAGCAGCTGGCTTGGCTTCTGTACTGCCGCTGGGAGAAAAGTATTGGTTCTCCATTGCATCAAAAAGACCCATGGTGTTAGATTGGGGGTCTGAGCCGACATCTTTTGTCACAAATGTGGAGGACGTGGCATCTGCCTTCTGGACTCGTGTTTCTCCAGTGCTTTCTACACGCTCAAGCCGCGGAACCTTTGCCTCGGAATGATTGACCGATGGCACTGCATCTGTAGGAACAACCTGCTGCTCACCCGACCCAAGTTTTTCCAACAGTCTTTGCTGCGTTGACGTGACGGACTTCCTCCCAGGGAACTCATCAAGCTTGTTGACTGCGATAGACCTTGGGCTGGGATGCATGTTTTGATATCCCTGTCTGCGGTGAGCAATGCTGGCCACAGGAGATCCACCTGGGGTCGGAGGGTCCACGAGGCCGGTCTGCTGGGCATTCTGTGGCGTTGCTGGGAAGGCTCCAGGCAAGTGCTGTAGCTGCGGTGCATTTGTAGGGGTCGGAGGGTCCACGAGGCCGGTCTGCTGGGCATTCTGTGGCGTTGCTGGGAAGGCTCCAGGCAAGTGCTGTAGCTGCGGTGCATTTGTATTTTGCTTAACTGGTGGTGGACTCGGTTTACTGAGAGGCGCTTGTTGAGATGGTGTCTTGGAACCCGCCTGCGAGATCTCATGCTCCGTGAGAGGTACCGCTCGTGATTTTGTATCCGTAGGTAGCTTCGGAGGTGTAGTCTAGAAGCTATCAGAAGATGTCGAACCACAATGGAATGGTCGTTCGTCCGTTGAAAGTGGTGGGACGATCTCGTGTTGCAACAGCCTAGTAATTGAGAGACCACTCACCTCGATTTCAATCTGAGTATCAGACGGCGTGTCACTGACCACTCTGTTTCCACCTCTGAGGCTCACACCGCTTCCAAAGTCGCCCGCCCAATTCAAGAAGTAAGAAGTACTTGACTCATCGTCAAGCACTGAGAAGTGTGTGAGCTCGTCGCCCATCTTGGCTCGTAATCGGAGCTCGCACTCTTGAATTCTGCTTGCTGTTAGGTGAGGGTCTCTCGAGTACCTGTCGTGACGAGACCGTGGTTTACTTGCAATCGAACTTCCTGTCTGTATTTAGCTGCTTGATGTTGTAAAACGGGAAGGTGGAAAGCGAGATCTGCACGAGAACGATAGGGTGTGCGGTGACGCGGAAAAGTTTTCGCTGTATTATCAAGAGGTGAAGGTTGGCAGGGGAAAAAGAAGTCGAACGAAGGGCAAGGGCGACTGAGCGCGTCACTTCAGTCATTGCCAGCACCTTGCAAGCCTTTCCCAGCTATTCGGTCCCCAACGGGCTCACTCATCAAGCGAGCGCATTGTCAAGTTAATTCATGCTTCAATGATTGGTTCCGTAACTCCTGCGCTACAGGTACTCAATCGACTAACAAAGGTGGTGGCTCAATGAACTCCCAATTCTTGCCCTCTGGTTTAATGACCTCTTTCATGACCTGCAATCTGCGTCTACCGCAAAAGTCATCGTGCTTAGCCATTCTCGAGACCTTGTGCCACGTTCCGTTTGCAGGCTTTGTGTCATCATATTTCCAAACGTCGTCTTCAACTGTGTGCCGTGATACTCCCTTCCGCCTCGGGTTAAAGTCTGGCAGCTTCACCAAGGCATCTGCAATAATGTGGAGGGGTGTGTAGAGCTTTTCGAATCTCTTAGAAAGCCACAGCCAAGACAGAGTGCGGCTGTCATATGCAACTCTGACATATGGATTTACGTAGACTCCAGGATTGGCCGCATCAGTACTTTGGATGTCCGCTTGAATCAAGCAACACTCTGATGAATCCCACCATAGTTCTTTCTCAACACGAAAGCGATACGGAGCAGTAAGGTTGGATGAGCCGTTGTTGCCAGCTGTTCTGATCGTGGCTGCTTCATCTCGCCAATTTTGGAAAAATCTCGCATCGAACGCTACCATTCCGCCCCAGCAGCTCCGTACCCGCACCGCATCGCTATTGCTAAGCACTTCCCTCAATGTGATCTCATTGCCGACAGCTGGAAACCAAGGAAACCATGGCACACCCATGCTGAAGCCATCAAGGTCGCGTGTAGCAAAGGTATCGTAGAACTTGAAAGGGTTGATGAAGTCGACAGCACAAGCAGATCTGTACTGTGCCCTTCCCTCATGATCTACATTCGTGGAGAACAATAGCTGCGCTGCTTCGACAGGGTCGAACATGATATCGTTGATGTACAGAAGCTTGTCGAAGCGTATTTCAGCTTGCTCAAGCGGTCTGAGCGCCCGATTGCGCACTTCGGCCAGATATGCTATCCTCTTGATGCGCCGTGTACCGTCCGGCAAGATAACGTGTGGCAGATCGTCGAAGTTGAGATGTGCATCCGACACCAAGGTGTGGTTACATGCAACTCGTGATTCAAGCTTCGAGAGTGCTTCCAGTGCTTCTTCACCCGAGTCGTTTTCATATATGCTCAAGTACACATTTTCTGGACCTAGGATGTGTACTAGATTCAGTACATTGACAGCCCAGTCTCCAGCTGCTAGCTTGCCACCAGGATCGAATAGAGTAGCCGCAATATAGACCTTCTCTTGATGTGTGTTTGCGCTACCCTCTTCCCAGCCATCTCGAACTCGTGCTCGTAGGGACCGGTAGTGCGTCGGCAGTCGTGTATATGAGGGGAAGAAGGTGCCGATTATGATGACAATGAGCAGCAAAGCGCCGGACAAGGCGCAAATGAACCAAAGGAACCGATGCAACCATTCCGACACACGACTATGCCCTCGCTTGACTCTCTTTGCTCGTCTAAAAGCACACTTTTGTATCCTTCGCCAGTAGCTGAGGCTAAAAGGTTCAGCTAGCAAAGCCAATGGCGCATATGGCTTTCGAGCTGATTGACTGTCAAGGAGATAGACTGCAGAGTCGTCATCATCTGGGGAAGTGTAGTTGCTATCGCCATAGCTGTCAAGATAGAGTGGACGGCTCAAATCGAAGCTGTCATCCTGTTTGTGCTGTGATACCATATTCATTCCGCCCGACCAGTATCATTAGAGGACCCCGAAGCAGTGTGATCTCTCTTCCATGGCATGAATTATATCCTGATACTTGGTGTCGAGGTCCTGTTATGATGGTACTTGAGCATGCAAGCGAAGCGCACTCGGCCCGTTCATGTAAGTCCATGAAGCAAACGGATGCTCTAACAGCAGTTACAAATAAGCTTTGCTTGTCGCTTTGTCGCGAATGTCCTCGGAATGGGCATGAGTGGAAGCAGAGTTAAGCAGCAACAGTTACGAGCTTGACTTGAAGTGAAAACACTCGAGGGACGCGTATAGGTCGTGAATGCAACGTTCAAAAGCTCTCGTGGTGCTGATCTTAGCGGCCGTGCATGGATCGGCGCCAGCCTGCGCCTTGGACTACAGGCGAATCCTTCGGCAGTCAAAGGCCTCAATTTCTTGGCTGGCGCATTGCACTACATAGGGGTTATAGAGCTGGATGATGGACAGTAGCTCGCCGTTGTTCGAGTTTTCGCGCCATCCCTCGTCGTCTTTGGTCGCGTCACTCTGAAATAGCAGGCTGCGTTAGAGTGAATCGATGCTAAGCATGTTTGCCGACTTTAGCGCTGAGCCTAATGTCCGACCCACTAATGGAAGAAACCACAATGCTGGAAAAAAGCATCGCTAGGTCTCGACTCCTTATTGTTTACTTAGTACACTCCATGTCCTCGCACGCCTCTTGACCTTGCCATGGCCCTCTGAGTATGTCCACAAACAAACCTCATGTCGCTCTCACTCGAGCCTTGCCATATTCTCATAACTTCTCTACATGCTAGAGCTCAGAATGTGAAGCTCGAAATGAGGGTTGAAGAGTAAAAGCGACGTGCCTTCATTGTGTAGTAAAGAGAAGCCCCTCGAACGCGAGCAAGGTCACAGATCTCGTCACATGAGACACTCTCGAAAGTCATCAATAATAGTATCCCCACCAGGCATGCACTTACGTATACACTTGTCCATGCTTTACTGTTTGCACAGTTAGAAAGGACTTGAAGTTGCAACTCTTCCCGCTCTACCTAATTTTGCGGTGATATTCAACTGAAACGTTGTGGCCCCGAGAATTCTCGGAAACATGATAGTCTGATACCGCACTGTTCTTGTGCTGATTATTCACCTGTCGGGTACACTTCCTGGAAAAGTCGCTTGGCTGCGGCATAACGAACCATGCCCGTCTCCGAAACGGCGGTTCAGCCGTGACCGTAACTCGAGAAGCATGGCTTGTGTGGCATTGCGAGTGAAGAAAGCTGTCATCACACTGCTATAATATGCAAGCGGCAGACCTAGTAGAAGTTCATGGTCCTGGCTAACAGAAGTACCAAGGAGGTGGATAAACTGCTGAGCACGCTGATCCTACATTTACCTGCACCTGCACCTATATGGACAAAGTCGAAATGGCTACATGGCAGTCGATGAACTACGATCAGCCAATACCAGACGTATCAAAGGACTTCACGATTACCTGTCCTAAAGGCACAGATATTTACGATAAGCCACCCAATACTCACCGTTTCGATGCCCCAGTAATCTACACTTCCACTACCGCCAGCACGTTCAAGTCGGCTACCATCACGATCAGCGCAGACTGGACGTTCAAGTACGACCAAGGTGGCATATGTCTGGTCATAAACCTCAAAAACGGCACGCGCAGATGGATCAAGGCAGGCATCGAGTTCTTGGAAGACACGCCGTTGATCTCAGTCGTGACCAAGGATCGTTGGGCAGACTGGAGCTTGAGACCCTTGCTTGATCCGAAGCTAAGGAGCGCTCGTATACAGCTTAAGAATGCTGGGGACGGGAACCTGTGGGTGTATGTTGTCGGCGCTGATGGAAAGAAGCACCCTGTCAGAGAAGTGACCTGGTGGGGTGAGCTTGATGCTGATACTGAAGTCTTGGTCGGCCCAGCTGCCGCCAAGCCATCCACGGAAAGCGGCGATCTGGTGGTGTCCTTCAAAGACTTGGAATTGGACGTCGCATAAGACCGGCTGCGATTGTACGCTGCAGGGTTCAGATGGACTTGCAGTTGTACATCAGTACGAGCAATAGAGAATAATGCACCATGCTCGCGACAGGTACGGGTGCGCGTTTCCGCTTCGCCACTAAATACTGGAAGTCTGTGCATTTGGTCTTCGGCTCTTCCTTTCGTCAGCAATCTTGTAAGCGAAATATGCTCGTATTGCTGAGCGTCTTGCTCGACAATCATCAGATTAATTGAAAGGAACAATGGCCATCCATTCGAACATAAGCAGATGATGAAAGTTCTTTTCCTCCATACCATGATCTTTTCACCACGGTACTCTGATCTGTTGCCCTTTAAGCTCTTGGTGAATGGGGGCATCCTTGAAGTGGGATTGGCCGAGTCGAATGCATGAATGACTCCAGATCAGTACCTTGAATAGCAAAGCCACACTGCATAACATGCTGTACTACAGAATGTTACCACGCGATAGCCGTGGTACAAGATTGAGTATGCGAGATCTGTGCTTTGCTTGTCAGACTCAGTGACTCTTGCGCATGCAGGGTATCTTCGTGGATGGTTGCTTCGAAAGGTCAGCGAGAAAATTCAAGATCCATGTGGCAGTAGTTTCCAGTTCCATTGCTGGCCAGAGGGTGTCTTGCATCGAATGAGCAGGCGGGCGGTGGATATGGGTGGCGGTGGGCTAACGGTGTCCAGTGCCTATGGGTGAGATAGTAGCTTAGGCTGTTTCTAGACCGTGGAGCGTAGTCCTCATACGGTGGAGTTGGGTATGCGCAGCTCACATTCTTACTGGTAGCTGGGGCAGGCGTAACCCCGAGCTCCTTGATTAATGCCTCCTTCATTGAGCCGCTAAAGGCTCAGTGCTCGCTTCCATTGTGCTTGGTCACTTCTAGACGAAGTCCTGCCAAAACGATCTTGCCGATCACTTCCAAGGTTCGATGCACTGCGGCACACCCGTCTCAAGTTCTTTTCGCCGAAACGAGCAAACCTGCCTACGAACAGACAAAATCGAATCACAACAAGACAACGAGCTCGAGAATCAACAACGATCGGAAGTACCTCACACCTCACGAGGCCGAATCCTCCGACCCCTACGCGTCCCTTCCTTCGCTGAGCACACGATCCTGCTTACTGTACGTAAAGACGACTGGCTGGTCTTAAGCGAGAGAACAACGGCTCCCTGAATCACACAATACTGTGGATTACACTCATTGCAAGTCCCACATCAAACACTCATTCACTCTGTCTACTTCGAATCTCCAACTACGATACCGACAGCATCGCCGTTCGACCTTACGCATGGTCGACGGGGCGCACAGCCGAAGATGAGCTGCCGGCAGTGTGACAACCAATTTCGGACACGTTAGGCATAAGACACAAGACTTAGGCAGAGCGGTGTCTCGCCAGCCATGCGCTTACCGATCAGAGAGCAGCTGGCTCTGCTGGTGCTAACATGCTCGCTGCTCTCGCTGATGGTCTTGGCTCTTGCGACGGTAAGCATACTGCAGCTGTCAAGGGACTTCATTCTAACCTGCACAGTGGTTCCAAAGTCGAGAGTTCATTACGAACATACGCTTGTCTGGTCTTTCCTTGACTGCTAGTCTAAAAGCTGCGCAACTCTCCGCCACCCTCCTCCTCTACCAATCGCAGGTTAGATCCGTCGCTACAAGAGTCCTGATACAAAGCGCCCTGGTGCGCTACCAAAACGGTACACTGACCGACTCTCTCTTATCAAATGTTGCTGTACGTTCACGTTGAATTCTGGCTGATCGTTCCTTCTTGGACAGGGAACAATACTAACGAGAATTGGCTTCGAACACAGACCGATCTGGCCGGCGCTCTATCCTCTGGGCAACTCTTGATTCAAGCTTCGATATTTCCTCCCTACGACGACGGCAACCTTACCTCTCTCGATGGTCTGGTTAATGTAACAGCCGAGAACATGCTCGGCCAGATAGCACTACCTTACACTTACCCCAACGGTTCCCACGTCTACCTCGGTGACCCTGGTCTGGGCTATCCTCCAACGCTATATCCAAACCTGACCTACCATGGTCTGCCTGGAGACTCTGATTACTATGCGGAAGCCAACGGCAGAAGGCTCAACCCCAAAAGTGTTCTCATAGGCGGACCACTTGCGCTGAATAATTCTTCAGCCCTCATATCCGCGACGACAGGCATCATGAACAACAGCTCTCCTACCGAGGTCTTGGGCTGGCTTACCGTCATCGTCAATGCTTCGATGGTGTTTGACGTAAGAAATTCAATGGAGGGCTTGGGCAAGACAGGAGAGATCTTGATTGTCGGCCCAGACACCGCGGATAACCAGTTCTCTTTCAACATCAGAAGCGACAACCACACTTCTGTTCTCGACGATCAACAAGTTCGCTTCGTCCTGCCCCCAATCAACAATTCGGCCACTCAAGATCGACACAGCGTCCGGTCGAGTGCCTTGAACTTTGCAACACCCTTCACCCCCAGCAGCTTCCCTGCATTTGTGGACGCCTGGACCCGAAAGACAGATAACATCAACAATGCTGGAGCAATACTTGACACTCGCAATGAGCAGAATCGGCGCGTGTCCGTTGGCTACGCTCAGATCACAACCCAACTGGTCGACTGGGTGTTGCTGGTAGAACAGGCTCACAGCGAAACAGTTGCGCCCATCAACCATCTTAGAGATGTCGTTTTGATCTGTGTGTTTTCCGTTTTCGTCGGCTTGCTAGTCGTCACACTTCCCCTGGCTCACTACTCAGTCGCACCAATCCGACAATTGCGAGCTGCGACTCAAAAGACGGTGGAGCCTTATCTGCCAGATGACAGTCAAAGTGGCTACACAGACTCTTCGAACAATCTCGACCGAAACGATAGTGGCGAGTTCGAGGAAGAGGAAGCAAGGAAGGAGGGATTTCTAACTACTGTCAAGAAATGGGCCACTAATTCCTCGCCGCTACCACAACGCAACAGTCGATCGCCAGGAGCTCGAAGAACGTTCCGCATCCCTAGCAAAGTCCCGGAACGACGTCATATAATATACGACGAGTTGTCCGACCTCACCAGCAAGTTTAACGAGATGTCTGACGAGCTTACGATGCAATATCAAAGGCTTGACGAACGAGTCAAGGAGCGAACTGCACAACTCGAGCAGAGTAAACAAGCGGCCGAAGCGGCGAATCAGAGCAAGACATTGTTCATCGCAAATATTTCACATGAATTGAAAACGCCGCTTAATGGTATCTTAGGGCTGGCGCAGATATGCATGAACGAAGACGACCCTTCCAAGATAAAGTCGACCTTGAACACTATTTACAAATCGGGAGACCTCCTCCTGCATCTGTTGACCGATCTCTTAACCTTTAGTAAAAATGAGGTCGGCCGCCAGCAATTGTCGATAGAAGAATCCGAATTCCCACTGAACGATCTGAGCACACAACTGCTTCCAACATTCGAACGCCAAGCAAGAGAAGGACAAATCAATTTGGAAGTGCTCTACCTTGGAACCAGTGATTCTCTTGGCAATTCTGAAACAGACGGGGAAAGGGCCTACGGACCAGAAGGTACCGGGCGTATCAAAGATATGTGTCTATGGGGCGACAAGAACCGCATAATGCAAGTATTGATGAATTTCACCAGCAACGCCTTGAAGTTTACCCCCGCAAACGGTTCAGTCACCGTGAGGGTACGCTGTTTGGGTATATATGAGCCATATGTGTCAAGTCGCGCAGGTAGTGTACGTAAGTCGTCATTGGCATCAACGCAGAGATCGAGGCATTCCAAGTCGTCGAGTAAGAGAATGCGGACATCAGATACGTCGTTGTTTGGAGGTAGTGACTCTGAGGATGGCAAGAGCAAGCGGTCAAGCCTGCGACCTCGTTTTGGCTCAAATCAGCACAGTGATTCTGAAGAAACGATGAGATCGAAACTGAGAAAGAAGAAACCTGACGATACCAAGTTGAATATCAACCTGGGAGGTGGGATGACACAGGTCGATAAAGTGGTCGAAAGACAAAGATCGAAGTCGCCGGCCCCTTTCAACACCAAGGATCTTGATTTTGAGTTTGAAGTCGAGGATACCGGTCCAGGCATTCCTGAAGATCAGCAAAGGAAGATTTTCGAGCCATTTGTGCAAGGCGATCTTGGACTGAGCAAAAAGTATGGCGGGACAGGGCTTGGTCTAAGCATTTGCGCTCAGCTTGCCGCGTTAATGGGTGGTGAGTTGTCTTTGAACAGCGAAGTGGGCAGAGGCAGCAAGTTCACTATGCGCATACCACTTCGATACATCGCCGCACGACCACCTTCGACCGACTCATCTTCGCATCCTGTCCTTTCCACACAGCACTTCGATCGGTCTGTCATGCAGCCGACGAGTTCATCGTCGACGGATGCTAACGGCTTCACTGATGTCCCTCGTGTCCTTGGTCTATCACAGCCCTTCGTCGCAAAAGAAATACCTCGCCCACAACCACTCCATTCACCCTCATCAGACCTCAAACTAATGCAGACAGCCGAAAACGAAGCCAAGAGGCAAGGGAGCAAAGTCCGCGTCCTCGTCGCGGAAGACAACAAAGTCAACCAAGAAGTCGTCTTGCGCATGCTGAAGCTTGAAGATGTCTACGACGTCACGATAGCGAGAGATGGTCAAGAAGCATATGAGATAGTGCGTGAAAGCATGGAGAACGGCGAACATTTCCATCTTGTGTTCATGGACGTGCAGATGCCGAACGTGGATGGCATTCAGAGCACAAAGATGATCCGAGGCATGGGATTCTCCGCACCTATCGTTGCGCTTACGGCATTCGCAGAGAAGAGTAATGAAGATGAGTGCATGGCGAGTGGCATGGATTACTTCCTCGCTAAACCTATTCGGCGGCCGGCATTGAAGCAAGTGCTTAAGAAATACTGTGCCACTATACCGGAAGAGGA
>Ga0210040_10001388_pt1 | contig 36758 bp, 34 predicted proteins | sample CryGeyCG12114_NA_FD_185462 | JGI IMG/M metagenome (GOLD analysis project Ga0210040, IMG submission 185462) | Groundwater microbial communities from aquifer - Crystal Geyser CG19_WC_8/21/14_NA (SPAdes) (version 2) | ecosystem: Environmental > Aquatic > Deep subsurface > Groundwater | place: USA... | reverse complement strand
CCGCTGCCCGCCACTGCCCAGTCGCTCAGCCCCGCAGAGACGGTGCGGGTGGACGCGATCGTCACGTCCGCGCTGGCGAAGACCGGCACACCGTCCGCTTCGATCGCGATCGTGCGCGGCGGCCGGCTGGTGCTCGCCAAGGCTTATGGCAAGGCATCGGAAACGATCCCCGCCGCGAGCGCCGACCTGCCGTACCAGATCGCGTCCAACTCCAAGCAGTTCACCGCCGCCGCGGTGCTCCTCCTCCAGCGGGACGGCAAGCTCAGCCTCGACGATACCGTCGCCAAGTACCTGCCCGGGATCAGCGGCGGCGACCGGATCACCATTCGCCAGCTGCTCAGCCATACCTCGGGGCTCCAGGATTACTGGCCGCAGGACTACAGCTTCGCGGCAATGGCGCAGCCTGTGACGCCCCAGCAGATCGTCGACCGGTGGGCCAAGAAACCGCTCGACTTCGCGCCGGGCACGCAGTGGCAATATTCGAATACCGGCTACGTCGTCGCCGGGCTGATCGTCGAGAAGGTCGCGGGCGAGCCGTTGCTGGCGTTCCTGCAGAGGCGCATTTTCACGCCGCTGGGGATGGCTCCGATCGACCAGGACCTCGCCGTCGGCCCACGTTATCCGCAAGGGTATCAGCGGTTCGCGCTCGGTCCGGTGCGAGTCGAGAGGCCGGCGGCACGCGGCTGGCTCTTCGCCGCCGGCGAGCTGGCGATGACGCCCAGCGACCTAGCCAAGTGGGACATCGCCCGCATGAACCGCGCCCTCCTCACCCCTCGCGAATGGGCCGCCCAGGAGGCGACCGTGAACCTCGCAAACGGAACGGGCAGCGGCTACGGCCTTGGCGTCCAGACCGGGACGTACAAAGGCCATCTGCTCGTCTCGCACGGCGGCGAGGCGGTGGGCTTCCTGTCGCAGAACTCGGTGCTGCCGGACGACAAGGCGGCCGTGGTGGTGATGACCAACGCCGATTTCGGCGACGCTTATGAGGCGATCTCGACAGGCCTCCTCGACCTGGTCGTCGCGACCACAGATGCCGCGGACGAGGGTGCCAAGACGGTGCAGGCACGCCGCGTCTTCGACATGCTCCGCAGCGGTGGCCTCAATCGCGCGATGCTGACGGACGACGCCAACGGCTATTTCACCGCCACGGCGCTGGCCGATTATCGCACCAGCCTCGGCGCCTTAGGGGAGCCAACCGCCTTTGAGCTCACCCGGCCGGCGCGACTACGTGGCGGCTTCGTCAACCGCGTCTACAAGATTTCCTATCCCGGCCACACGCTGACGGTCGTCACCTATGCCGAGCCGGGCGCGACTGGCCGGTACGAACAATTCCTGGTGATGCCGGCGAACTGATGATGGACTTCTCCCAACTCCTGGCGCCCGATCGCGGTCAGCCGGCACAAACCATCGAGGTGATCGCTCCCGAAGCGGTCGAGGCATGGCTCGCCGCGCAGCCGCCGCGCGCGCGCGCCGCACTCGCCGCCCAGCGCTTCACCGGCAAGGCGGGTAGCATCGCCACGATTGTGGATGACAGTGGCCAGTGGCGCGCGGTCGCGTCGGTTGCCGACCCCGCCTCACCCTGGGTCCTCGCCAAGGCGGCCGAGACGCTGCCGGAGGGCTTGTACCGTCTGTCCGGCGTAGCGCTCGACGCACCGGGGCTTGGGTGGCTGCTCGGCCAATACCGGTTCGGCCGCTACCGCACGCCGGACGACGCAGGTGCGCGGGTGCTGCTCACGGCCGATCCGGCGCGCATCGACGAAACCGTGCGGCTCGCCGCCGCCACCGCGCAGGTCCGCGATCTGGTCAACACCGGCGCGAGTGACCTCGGACCGGCCGAGCTGGAGGCCGAGGCCGCCGCACTGGCGAAGCGCCACGGCGCGCAGCTTCGCGTCACCGCAGGCGAGGCGCTGGCGAGCGGCTATCCGATGATCAGCGCGGTAGGTCTGGCGGCCTCCCCCGAACGTGCGCCGCGGCTCATCGAGCTCGAATGGGGAGATCCCGCCCATCCCCGCGTCGCGATCGTCGGCAAGGGTGTATGCTTCGACAGCGGCGGACTCGACATCAAGCCGTCCGCGGGCATGCGGCTGATGAAAAAGGACATGGGCGGCGCGGCGCATGCGCTCGCCCTCGCCGGGCTCGTCATGGCGGCAGGCCTCAAACTCAGGCTCCACCTGCTCATCCCTGCCGTCGAAAATGCCATCGCCGGCAACGCCTTCCGGCCCGGCGACGTGCTGCGCACCCGCAAGGGGCTGACGGTGGAGAACACCAACACGGACGCGGAAGGGCGGCTGATCCTTGGAGATGCCCTCACCCGCGCGGTGGAAAGCGAGCCCGAGCTGATCCTGGACTATGCAACGCTCACCGGCGCCGCCCGCGTCGCGCTGGGCCCCGACCTGCCGCCGCTCTTCACCGACGACGAGGGCTTGGCCGCCGACCTTCTCGCCGCTGGCAGGGACGCCCACGACCCCTTGTGGCGGCTGCCCCTGTGGGACGGCTATGACGACATGCTGTCGTCCGACATCGCGGATCTCGTCAACGCGCCCGACGGCGGCTTTGCCGGCGCGATCACTGCCGCGCTGTTCCTCCGCCGCTTCGTGCCGCGCAGCATCGCCTGGGCGCATCTGGATGTGTTCGCCTGGCGACCCTCGGCCAAGCCCGGCCGGCCGAAGGGTGGAGACGCCTATGGGCTGCGCGCGGCCTATGCGGTGCTCAAGGCGCGCTACGGCGAATAACGTTGAAGGGTCGCCCCGGACGTTAACGAATCGGCAGGACTTTCGCAGCTAGGCTCTGGCCAAGGCCCCACACGCGAAGGGAGAATGTCATGCCTACGGACAGCATCGGTTTTCCGACCCCGCAGATCGTGAAGGGCTATGCCTGCCTCACCGGCGAGGAAGTGGCGATGGCCAAAAAGGGCATCAATCCCGCGCATCCTCACGAGGGCACCGGCGGGCCGCAGGATGTGCAGACCACCGGACAGGTTGCGTTCAGCGCTCAGCGGCTCGACGCGGTACGGCAAACGGTAACATCCCAGGCATCGCGCCTGACGTCCTATGCTCCTGGCGCCGTGCGCAGCATCACTCCCATCGAGACAGGCACCGTTTTCGCGACCCAGGCCTGACCGGTCGCCTTAGCCGGGCGCGGCTCCGGTCAAAAGCCACCAAGGTTCGGTCGTTCGCCCGAGCCAGTCGAGTGACCCAAGGGCGCTCCGCAAACGGATGATACCTCGCGCCTCCGGTGCCGCCCTAGCGCCCCAGGACGCCAGCCGCGGCCTCGATGATCGGCACGAATTTCGCCGCAGTGAGGCTGGCGCCGCCGACCAGCGCGCCGTCCACCTCGTCCACTTCCAGGATCATGCCTGCATTGGCCCCCGTCACCGACCCTCCGTAGAGGATGCGCACGCCCGCGGCGGCGTCACCGATCATCGAGCGCAGTTTGGCGCGCGAGATGGCGTGGATCGCGGCAATGTCCTCCAGCGTCGGCGTGCGGCCGGTGCCGATTGCCCAGCGCGGTTCGTAGGCGAGCGTGAACCAGCTGCCGTCCGCATTGTCGGGCACCGATTTCTCGATCTGCGCCTGCACCACGCGCTCGGCGCGGCCTGCGTCGCGCTCCGCTTCCGTTTCTCCGCAGCACAGGATAACATTCAGACCTTGCCGGTGCGCCGCCGCTGCCTTGGCCCAGGCGTCGTGGCTCGTCTCGCCCTGGTCGGTGCGCCGTTCCGAATGGCCGACTATGGTGAAGCGCGCTCCGGCTTCGCGGACCATCGCGGCGGAAACGCAGCCGGTGTGAGCGCCGCTTTCCGCCTCATGCACATCCTCGGCCCCGATCGCGAAATCGGCTGCGCGCTCGGCGGCGGGCGCGATCAGCGTGAAGGGCACCGCTACCGCGACGTCGACGTCCGGCGCCACACGGGCGGCAGCGGCGATGGGATCGAGTTCGGCAAGGCTCGCGCGGTTGCCGTTCATCTTCCAATTGCCCGCGATCAGCCTGCGCCGCATGTCCGCACTCCCCTGACGATCCCGGTGCGATAGCGCGGCAGTGGCGCGGCACAAGCTTGATGCATACCCGCGCCGTCCCTAAAGCCTGCCGATCCTGTCCCGGAACGGTTCTTCATGCTCAGCTTCTTTCGCCGCATCATCAATTCCAAGGTCGGGGTGATCGTCACGCTGGCCGTGCTGGCGATCATCGCCCTCGCCTTCGCTGCGGGGGACGTCACGGGGCTGCGCACCACGGGGATGGGCGGGCTTAGCGGCAACAACGTCGCCAAGGTGGACGGGGACGCGATCTCCGTCGCAACCTTCAAGGCGCGGGTGCAGACCGAGCTTGAAGGCTTCCGCCAGCAGCAGCCGACGCTCGACATGAATTCCTTTGTCGCACAGGGCGGGGCCGACGGCACGCTGCAGCGCCTCGTCACCGCGCTCGCCTTCCAGCATTTCGGCGAGGATCAAGGTATGGCGGTGAGCAAACGCTCGATCGACGGCGAGCTGGCGAGCATTCCCGGGCTGCAGGCGGCGAACGGCAGCTTCGACATGGCAACCTACCAGCGCCTCCTGTCGGAGCGCCATCTCACCGACCCGCAGGTCCGCTCCGACATCGCCCAACAGATCATCACCGAGCGCCTGACCATGCCCACCATCGGCGCCAGCCAAGTGCCGGTAAAGCTCGGCCTGCCTTATGCCTCGCTGCTGCTCGAGAAGCGGTCGGGCGAGGTCGCGTTCGTGCCCGCCAGCGCGATGGGTTCCGGCCCTGCCCCCACGGACGCGGAGCTCCAGGCCTTCTATAGCCGCAACACGGCCCGCTATACGGTCCCGGAGCGGCGCATCGTGCGCTACGCACTGGTCACTCCCGACGCCGTGAAGGCGAAGGCCACGCCGACGGACGCGGAGGTGGCTCAAGCGTATCAGGCCGCCCGCGCCAAATACCAGCCCAGCGAGAAGCGCACGGTGGACAGCGTCGTCGCCGCTGACCAAGCGACTGCCGCCACCATTGCGGCCAAGGTGAAGGCCGGCGCAACCGTTGCCGATGCGGCGCGCACAGCCGGTCTCGAAGCCGCGTCTCAGAGCGTCGACAAGGCGACCTTCACGGGCGCCACGTCGCCGGCCATCGCTGACGCCGTCTTCACCGCTGCCAAGGGTGCGCTGATCGGTCCGGTCAAGGCGCCGCTCGGTTATATCGTCGCGCGAGTCACCGCGATCACCGCCGTGCCCGGCAAGTCGCTCGATCAGGCGCGCGGGGAGATCATCGCAGCGCTGACGCAGCGCAAGTCAGCCGACCAGCTCGGTGCAATCCACGACGCCATCGATGACGCGCTGGGCAAGACCAGCACGTTCGACGAGGTCGTCGCGGACCAGAAGCTCGCAGCCCGCGCGACCCCAGCCCTGCTGCGCAGCGGCGCCGACCCCGACAATCCCACCGCCAAACCCGACCCGGCGATGGCACCGATCCTCGCCGCCGCCTTCCAGGCCGAGGAAGGCGACGATCCGCAGCTCGTCACGGTCAGTTCCGACGGCAGCTTTGCCGTGGTCGCGCTCGGCCGGGTGGTGCCGGCCGCGGCCCGCCCGCTCGCCGCCGTCCGTGCCGATGTTGCGCGCGACTTCGCTGCCGACCGTGCCCGCGCTGCGGCCCGGCGGCTGGCCGGCACGATCGTGGCGAAAATTGGCAAGGGCGCGACGTTGTCAGCGGCGATGGCGGGCAACGGGGTCGCGTTGCCGGCTGCCAAGCCGCTCGCCGCCAGCCGGGCCCAGCTCGCCTCCAATCCGCGCGGCGCCCCGCCTGCGTTGGTGCTGATGTTCAGCATGGCTCAAGGCACCGCGAAGATGCTCGAAGCACCCGAGCAGGGCGGCTGGTTCGTGGTCAAGCTCGACCGCATCGACCGCGGTGACGCAAGCCGCAACCCGGGCGTGGTCGCAGCGACGCGGGCGGATCTGGGTCGCTTGATGGGGCGCGAGTATGTTGACCAGTTCGCGCGCGCCGTTCGCGCTGCGGTTGGCGTCAAGATCGACGCCGCTGCGGTGGCGGGCGTCAAGGCGGACCTCCTCGGCAGGAGCGGCTCCGCTGGCGAATGAGCGCGAAGCCCATGCGGCAGCGCTGGCCGCGGGGCGCCCCACCTTGGTCTGGCGGGCCCAGGTCGCCGACACCGAAACGCCGGTCGCCGCCGCGCTGAAGCTGATCGAGCCGGGCCGCGGCGACTTCCTGCTTGAGTCGGTCGAAGGCGGGGCGACGCGCGGTCGGCACAGCCTGATCGGCCTCGCGCCCGATCTGGTGTTCCGCGCTCATGGCAACGTCGCGGAAATCAACCGCCGCTGGGCCACAGACCGCTCGACGTTCGAGCCGGCCGGAGCCCCTACTCTCGACGCTCTTCGGGCGCTGGTGCTGGAGTGCCGCGCCGAGGTGCCGGCAGCCCTCCCCCGCGCGCTCGCCTGCCTGGTCGGCTATTTCGGCTACGAGACGGTCGGCCTCGTCGAAACCCTGCCGCAGCCCTCCGCCGATCCGCTCGGCCTTCCGGACATGATGTTCGTTCGCCCGTCGGTCGTGCTGGTATTCGACCGCCTGGCCGACACGCTGTTTCTCGTCGCCCCGGCATGGCCGGACGATGCGCGCGACCCGGCGGCGATCGTCGCCGAAGCGGAGGAGCGGCTCGACGCGGTCGCCGCCCAACTCGCCACGGCCGCCTTGCCGTCCCCCTGCCGCATCGACGCGGCAGACCCTGCCTATACGCCGGCGCTTGAGCCGGAGGAGTATCAGCGCATGGTGATCGCCGCCCAGGAATACATTCGCGCCGGCGACATCTTCCAGGTGGTGCTGGCCCAGCGGTTCAGCGCGCCCTTCCCGCTGCCCCCGTTCGAACTCTACCGCAGCCTGCGGCGTATCAATCCCTCACCCTTCCTTTACCATCTCGATCTGCCCGGGTTCGCGCTGATCGGCTCCTCGCCCGAGATCCTGGTGCGGGTGCGCGACGGCCAGGTGACCATCCGCCCGATCGCCGGCACCCGCCCGCGCGGTCGCACCGCCGCCGAGGACGACGCCAACCGCGCCGAGCTGCTCGCGGACCCCAAGGAGCGCGCCGAGCACCTGATGCTGCTCGACCTTGGCCGCAACGACGTCGGCCGCGCGTCGCGCCCCGGCAGCGTTCGCGTCACCGCGAGTTACGGGATCGAATTCTACAGCCACGTCATGCACATCGTGTCGAACGTGGTGGGCGCGCTGGCGCCGAACCGGGACGCCATCGACGCGCTGTTCGCCGGCTTTCCTGCGGGCACGGTCAGTGGCGCACCCAAGGTGCGCGCATGCGAGATCATTGCCGAGCTGGAGCCGGAGCGGCGCGGCGCCTATGCCGGCGGCGTGGGCTATTTCTCACCCGACGGCTCGATGGACTCGTGCATCGTCCTGCGCACGGCCGTGGTGAAGGACGGCACAATTCACGCACAGGCCGGCGCCGGCATCGTCGCCGACAGCGTTCCCGAAGCCGAGCAGCGCGAGTGCGAGGCCAAGGCTGGCGCGATCCTCGCCGCCGCCCGGGACGCGGTGCGCCGCGCCGGGCAGGCGAGCTTCGGCCAGTAGATCAGGGCACGCTTGAGTTCGCCCGCGCCTGGGCGCGCTTTTCTGCCGCCCATTGCTGGTTCTGCTGCATCGCGCAGCCGGACTGCCCGCCGGTGCCGACCGGTGAGCAGGTATCGGGCAATCCACCAGCGACACGGCCGGTCTGGTCGTCCGCCGCGGCACGGTTGACCCAGCTCTGGTTCGCGGCAGGGATCGGCCCATCGTTGCGCAGGTTGCGTGGGATCCGGTACGGCTCGTCGAGCGTCTGGCAGACGACCACTTCGTCCGGAGAGGCGGCGGGCGGGCACTTCTGCCCCTTGGCCAGCGTCACACTGCGCACCCGCTGCGGCGCCTGGCCGTTGCCGTTCTGCGCCACGGCGGCACTCGGCAGCGCGAGCAGGGCGGCGATGAAAACGGGGCGAAGCATGGGCGTGGTCTCCTGATGTGCGATGCACAACGTCCGGCAGCGTGCATGGCTCCGGGCTGAACGACGGGTGCCGAGGCGAGATTGCCCCGTGATGTCAGGGCCGTAACAATCGTTGCGCGCCGCCACCCAGCCACTATGTCGGCCGCATGATCCTGGTCATCGACAATTACGACAGCTTCACCTGGAATTTGGTCCATTACCTCCAGGAGCTCGGCGCCGAGGTGGAGGTGGTGCGCAACGACGCCATATCGGCGGGCCAGGCGCTGTCTTCGGGGGCGGATGCGTTCCTGATCTCGCCCGGCCCGTGTACGCCGAACGAGGCAGGCGTGTCGCTCGAGCTGGTCGCTGCTGCCGCCGACGCCGCACGCCCGCTGCTCGGCGTGTGCCTGGGTCATCAGGCGATCGGCCAGCATTTCGGCGGCAAGGTGGAACGCGGCGGGCTGATGCACGGCAAGACCTCGCCGGTGCTTCATGATGGCAGCGGCCTGTTCGACGACCTGCCCTCCCCGTTCACGGCGACGCGTTATCATTCGCTCATCGTCAACGATGTGCCGGACGCGCTGGTGGTAAACGCCCGTGCGGAGGACGGTAGCGTGATGGGCTTTCGCCATGCGCACCTCCCCATCCACGGCGTCCAGTTCCACCCGGAAAGCATTGCCACCGAGCACGGTCATGCGATGCTCGCCAATTTCCTGAAGCTTGCAGGCGTGCCGGTGCGCGAGCTCGCGTGACCACGCTTTCGCTGCTGCCCGATCCATCAATGCCGCTGTCGCGCGAAAGCGCGTGTGAGGCCTTCGCGGACATGCTCGATGGCCGCGCCGGCGAGGAGGACATCGCCGCCTTCCTGATCGGCCTCACCGAACGTGGGGAGACGAGCATCGAGATCGCCGAAGCCGCACGCGCCATGCGGCAGCGGCTGATACCGATTACCGCACCGGCCGGAGCGATCGACGTGTGCGGCACCGGCGGCGACGGGCACCACACGCTCAACGTCTCCACCGCCGTGGCGCTGGTGGTCGCCGCCTGCGGTGTGCCCGTCGCCAAGCATGGCAATCGCGCCGCCTCGTCCAAGGCGGGCGCCGCCGACACGCTGGAAGCACTCGGTCTCGACATGGAGCGTGCGGGGGCGTCCGCAGAGGCAAGCCTCCACGACATCGGCATCGCTTTTCTGTTCGCGGCCAATCACCACCCGGTGATGGCGCGGATCACGCCGATCCGCCGCCGCATCGGCCGCCGCACCATCTTCAACCTGATGGGCCCGCTCGCCAATCCCGCAGGCGTCACCCGCCAGCTGATCGGCATCGCCCGGCCCGACTATGCCCAGACCTATGCTCACGCGCTCGAACAGCTCGGCACGGAGGCGGCCTTGGTTGTCTCCGGCAACGAAGGGCTGGACGAGTTGTCGGGCGCAGGGCCGAGCGTCGCGATCTCGGTCGGCGCAGTCGACCTGCCGCGGCACGTCACGCCGGAAGACGCGCACCTGCCCCGCCACCCCCTCGCCGCGATCCGCGGCGGCGACCCCGCGCACAACGCAGCCGCTCTTCGCGGTCTGCTCGCGGGTGAGCTGGGGCCATACCGCGACGCGGTGCTCCTCAACGCCGCCGCCGCGCTTGCCGTAGCGGGTCGCGCCACCGCTCTTTCCGAGGGCGCAACCTTGGCCGCCGAAGCGCTCGACAGCGCCGCCGCCAATGCCCTGCTCGATCGCTGGATTGCCTACCGATGACCATGCTTGACCGCATTCTGGAGACCAAGCGCGCCGAGGTGGCGGCGCGGAAGGCGACCACCAGCCTCGCAGACCTCGACGCCCGCATCGCCGAGGCGGCCGCGCCTCGGGGCTTTCGCGCAGCGCTCGACGCCCATCCCGGCCACGCGCTGATCGCCGAGATCAAGAAGGCCAGCCCGTCAAAGGGATTGATCCGCCCCGACTTCGATCCGCCTGCTCACGCGATCGCGTATCAGGCAGGCGGCGCCGCCTGCCTGTCGGTGCTGACCGACGAGCGGTGGTTCGAAGGCGCCGATGCCTACCTTGAGGCAGCGCGCGCCGTCGCCTCGATCCCCGTGCTGCGCAAGGACTTCACTGTCGACCCGTGGCAGGCCACCGAAGCTCGTGCGCTCGGCGCGGATGCCATCCTGCTGATCGTCGCGGCTCTCGACGATTATCAACTCGCCGACATCGAGTCATGCGCGGTGGAGTGCGGCCTCGACGTGCTCGTCGAGGTGCACGACGCGCGCGAACTCGACCGCGCGCTCAAGCTTCGCTCCCGCCTGATCGGCGTCAACAACCGCGACCTGCGCGACTTCACCGTCGATTTCCAGCGCACCTACGACCTCGTCGGCAGCGCACCAGAGGACTGCACCTTCGTCGCCGAAAGCGGCCTGTCGTCACGCGCCGAGCTGGACGCGATGGCGGAGCACGGCATCCACTGTTTCCTGATTGGCGAAGCGCTGATGCGGGCGCACGACATAGAAGCGGCAACGCGCGCGCTGGTCGGATGAGCGGCCTCACGCATCTGGACGAGGCCGGCGCCGCCAGAATGGTGGATGTCGGAGGCAAGGCAAGCACCCGGCGCGAAGCCGTGGCGGCGGGCCGCATCATCATGAGCGCCGAAGCCGCCGCCGCGATCGCGCAGGGCGCTGTCGCGAAAGGGGATGTGCTCGCTATCGCGCGCATCGCCGGCATCATGGCGGCCAAGCGAACCAGCGAGCTGATCCCGCTTTGCCACCCGCTGCCGCTCACCCGTGTCGAGGTGGCGCTCGATCTGGCGACCGATGGCGTCCTGGTGACCGCCACCGCCGCCACCGAAGACAAGACCGGCGTCGAGATGGAAGCGCTCACCGCCGCTTCGGTGGCGCTGCTGACGATCTACGACATGGCCAAGGCGATCGACAAGGCGATGGTGATCGATGGCGTCCGCCTCCTCAGCAAGACGGGCGGAAAGTCGGGCGACTGGCACGGACCGCCGGGCTGAAACCCCTGCTCGAACGTTTCCTCGGATCCGGCAGCTTGGCGAGGTGAATGTGGCGGACAGGGACGAGCACGTCCAGGCGACGGTGCAGCAGCTCGCCGAGATCTACGGCGAGCATCAGCGCTCTGCCGGATCGATCCAGCGTTTCGCGTATCGTACCACCGCCGTCCTGGGCCCCCCGGAGCGCTGGCGATCATCGTCGGGCTCATCGTCGCATGGATGGTCGGCAACTACGTCGCGCGCCTGACCGGCTCCAGGGCACTGGAGGAGTTCCCCTTCCCCGACCTCGCGTTCGTGGCGGCGATCGCGGCGCTGCTCGTCGCCCTCCTGATCTGACGACCCAGCGCCACGAGGAGGAACTCGCCAAGCGGCGTGCCCAATTGACGCTGCAGATCGCGATGCTGAGCGAAAAGAAGATCGCCAGGGTGATCGACCTGCTGGAAGAACAGCGCCGCGACAACCCGCTACTCGCCTCACGCCACAATGCGGAGGCGATGGCCAACGCCACCGACCCACGCTCGACGCTGGAGCGGCTCGACGAGACGGAACAACGGCAGTGAAGCCGGACGAGGTTCAGCCGTCGACCCACTCGGATCGCGGATAGCCCTGGGCGTAGAGCAGTGCGGTGAGGTCGCCATGGTCGATGCGCGCCGCCGCGGCAGCCGCGACCACAGGCTTGGCGTGGTAGGCGACGCCCAATCCCGCAGCCTTGATCATGTGAAGATCGTTCGCACCATCCCCCACCGCGAGGCTGTCGCTCGCGGCTACGCCTCGCTCGGTGAGCGCGCGCTCCAGCGTCGCGAGCTTGGTCGCGGCACCGACGATCGGCTTGGCGACCGTTCCCGCCAGAGCGCCGTTGGCGATGTGGAGCACGTTCGCGATCGCCCGTTCGAACCCGATCTCGGCCGCAACCGGCTCGGCGAACCGCGTAAACCCGCCGGACACCAGCACCGTCAGCGCCCCGTTGGTGCGCATGGTGCGCACGAGAGCGCGCGCGCCGGGCATGATCCGCACCCGCTCGGCAAGGCAACGGTCGATTACGCCGGCATCGACTCCGCGCAGCAGCCCGACCCGGGCGTCGAGCGCCGCCTCGAAATCAAGTTCGCCGCGCATCGCTTGTTCGGTGACCGCAGCGATCTGCGGCTTGAGCCCCGCATAGTCGGCGAGTTCGTCGATGCACTCCACGGTGATCATGGTCGAATCCATGTCCGCCACCAGCACGGCCTTGCGACGGCCCTCCGCCAGCTGAACCACCACATCCGTTGCAGGGAACATGCCCTCCAGCGCCGTGCGTGCAGCCTCCGGTGCGCTCGCGAAGAACAGGTCCGCCGCCATGCCGGATTCCACCCAGCCGCTCGCTCCCGGCGCGCAACCGGCGGCGGCCAGCCGATCGGTCGCCTCCGAAATATCGCCATCGCGCAAGCCATCCGCTGCTATCAGCGTTGCCGTGAACACGCCCCATTCCCCTCTGCCGAGCGTGGCGGTCATCGCAGGCCCCACTGCCAGCGGCAAGTCGGCGCTGGCGCTCGATCTGGCCGAGCGGCGCCGCGGCACGATCATCAACGCCGATTCGGCGCAGGTCTATCGCGACCTGCGTGTGCTCACCGCGCGCCCTTCCGCGGAGGAGGAGGGCCGCGCGCCTCATCGCTTGTTCGGCCACGTGGACGCGGCGGACGCGGGCTATTCCGCCGCACGATGGGCCGATGAAGCGCGGGAAGCGATCGCCGCCACCCTTGCCGAGGGACGGCTGCCGATCGTCGTCGGCGGCACCGGGCTTTACCTCCGCACGCTGCTCGACGGAATCGCCCCGGTGCCGCCGATCGATCCGGCCGTTCGCGCAGAGGTGCGCGCGCTGCCGGTCGCGCAGGCACACGCCCAGCTTGCGGTTCTCGATCCCGAGGCGGCGGCACGGCTTCACGCCAACGACACCACCCGTGTGGCCCGCGCGCTCGAGGTGGCCCGCTCCACACGCCGCCCACTCGCGGCGTGGCACGCGGAGCGCATCGGCGGCATAGCCAGACAGATGAGTGTTGAGCTGACGCTGCTTTTGCCGCCCCGCGAGCAGCTCTACGCCGTCATCGAACGGCGGAGCACGGCGATGCTCGCCTCAGGAGCGCTGGACGAAGTCGCCGCTCTGCTGGCGCGCGACGACGTTCCGCCGGTCGCGCCAGCGCGTCGCGCCATCGGCATCGCACCGCTCGCAGCGCTGCTCGCCGGCACCCTTTCTCACGAAGAGGCGCTCACACAACTCCGGGCCGACACAAGGCGCTATGCGAAGCGCCAATATACCTGGTTCGGTAATCAATCGCTGCTGCATTAGGCAAATGAGTAAGATACTTGTGCGGGACTTCGGCATACTGGAATAATGTTCCAGCGTGAGGGTTGACGAAGCACGTCCTCCTCTTTAGCGGGCGCACCTCGAACAACCCTCGGAAAGCGCGTCATGCCTGAACTGCCCGGTGCCGAAATCCTGGTTCAAGCGCTCGTCGACCTCGGCGTGGAGGTGGTGTTCGGCTATCCCGGCGGCGCGGTGCTGCCGATCTACGATGCGCTGTTCCGCCATTCCGCCGAGAGCGGCGGCCGCATCCGCCACATCCTGGTGCGCCATGAACAGGCCGCCACGCACGCGGCGGAGGGCTATGCCCGCTCGACGGGCAAGCCGGGGGTGGTGCTCGTCACCTCAGGCCCAGGCGCAACCAACGCGGTCACCGGCATCACCGACGCGCTGCTCGACTCCATCCCGATGGTTGTCATCACCGGCCAGGTGCCGACCGGGCTGATCGGCACGGACGCGTTCCAGGAGGCGGACACGGTCGGCATCACCCGACACTGCTCCAAGCACAACTACTTGGTGAAGGACCCCGCCAAGCTCGGAGACGTCATCCACGAGGCGTTCCATATCGCGACCTCGGGCCGGCCCGGCCCTGTGGTCGTCGACATTCCCAAGGATGTCCAGGTCGCGACTGCGCGCTATCTCCGGCCGGGTCCGATCCAGCACAAGACCTATCGTCCGCAGGTCAAGGCGGACCGATCGGCGATCGAGGCGCTGGTGGACATGCTGGCCGCGGCCGAGCGGCCGATCCTCTACACGGGCGGGGGCGTCATCAACTCAGGGCCGGCGGCGTCGCAGCTGCTGCGTGAGTTGCAGCGGATCACCGGTGCCCCCGTCACCTCGACGCTGATGGGCCTCGGCGCCTTTCCTGCCTCGCATCCGGCGTTCCTCGGCATGCTGGGCATGCACGGCACCTATGAGGCGAACCATGCCATGAACCAGGCCGATCTGGTGGTGGCGCTCGGCTCGCGCTTCGACGATCGCGTCACGGGACGGCTCGACGCCTTCAGCCCGAGCAGCCGCAAGGTCCACGTCGATATCGATCGCTCATCGATCAACAAGACGGTGCGGATCGACCTGCCGATCGTCGCCGACGTCGGCCACGCGATGGAGGACGCGATCCGGATCTGGAAGTCACGCCAGCACCCGAAGCCCGACCTCACCGACTGGTGGCAGCGGATCGAAGGCTGGCGCGCCAAACGCGGCCTCGATTTCCCCGAAGGCGGGGCAGCGATCATGCCGCAACGCGCGGTCCGTGCTCTGCATGCGGCAACAGCCCACCGCAGCCCGATCATCACCACCGAAGTCGGCCAGCACCAGATGTGGGCCGCGCAGCATTTCGGGTTCGAGGCGCCCAACAAGTGGCTGACGTCCGGCGGCCTCGGAACGATGGGCTATGGCCTCCCCGCCGCGATCGGCGCGCAGCTCGGCAATCCGGGTGCGCTGGTGATCGACATTGCCGGAGAAGCCTCGATCCAGATGAACATCCAGGAACTGGCAACGGCGACGCAATACCGGCTGCCGGTCAAGGTCTTCATCCTCAACAACGAGTATATGGGCATGGTCCGCCAATGGCAGGAGCTGACCTACGAAAGCCGCTATTCGGAAAGCTACTCGGACAGCCTTCCTGATTTCGTGAAGCTGGCCGAAGCCTATGGCTGGAAGGGTATCCGCATCGACGCGCGCGACGAGCTGGAGGACGGCATCGATGCGATGCTCGGCCATGATGGCCCGGTGATGGTCGATTGCCGGGTCTCCAAGCTCGCCAACTGCTTCCCGATGATTCCTTCGGGCGCCGCGCATACGGAGATGATCCTGTGGGCGAACGAGGTATCGGGCACCATGGATGACGAGGCCAAGGCGCTGGTCTGACATTCGTCACCCCAGCATCGGCTGGGATCTCGCGCCGCATGCGGGCGCTTCATGACAGGGAGACCCCAGCCTGCGCCGGGGTGACGCGATAGTGCACATCAAGGAAGAGAAAGCAGAGCGCCACACGCTCGCCGTGCTGGTCGACAACGAGCCGGGCATCCTTGCCCGCATAGCCGGTCTGTTCACCGCGCGCGGCTATAACATCGAGAGCCTCACCGTATCCGAGATCACCGAGGACAAGGCGGTGAGTCGCATCACCATCGTCACGTCAGCCGCGCCGCCAGTGATGGAGCAGATCATCGCCCAGCTCGAACGGCTGGTGCCCGTTCACAAGGTGACCGACCTCACCGTCCTGGGCCCGCACGTCGAGCGCGAGCTGGCGCTGGTCAAGGTAGCCGGCACCGGCGACCACCGCATCGAGGCGCTGAGGCTCGCCGAGGTGTATCGCGGCCGGGTGCTCGACGCGACCACCTCGAGCTTCGTGTTCGAGGTGACCGGCGGGCGCGACAAGATCGATAAATTCATCGAGTTGATGAAGGAGGTCGGCCTCGTCGAGGTCGCCCGCACCGGCATCGTCGCCATCGCGCGCGGGCGCGAGGCGGCGTAACCACCCACCCCCCCGTCACCCCGGCCTCGAGCCGGGGTCCCGCTGCTTCGGCCGTGGGAATCAGCGGGACCCCGGCTCGAGCCCGGGGTGACGACAAGGAGCAGATAACCATGCGCGTGTACTACGATGCGGACGCCGACCTGAACCTGCTGACCACCAAGAAGATCGCGATCGTCGGCTATGGCAGCCAGGGCCATGCCCATGCCCAGAACCTGCGCGACAGCGGCGTGACGCAAGTCGCCATCGCCCTGCGCCCCGGCTCGCCCACCGCGCAAAAGGCGACGGACGCCGGCTTTCAGGTGATGACCAACGCGGAAGCCGCCGCCTGGGCCGACATCGTCATGATCCTCGCCCCCGACGAGCTCCAGGCCGCGATCTGGGACGCAGACCTCCGGGACAACATGCGCCAGGGCGCCGCCATCGCCTTCGCCCACGGCCTCAACGTCCATTTCGGGCTGATCGAGCCGCGCCCGGACCTCGACGTAATCATGATCGCGCCCAAGGGCCCGGGCCATACCGTGCGCTCCGAATATGTCCGCGGCGGCGGCGTGCCGTGCCTGATCGCGGTCCAGCAGGACGCGAGCGGCAACGCGCACGACATCGCGCTCGCCTATGCCAGCGGCGTGGGCGGCGGCCGCTCGGGCATCATCGAGACCAACTTCCGCGAGGAATGCGAGACGGACCTGTTCGGCGAGCAGGCGGTGCTGTGCGGCGGCATTACCCACCTCATCCAGGCCGGCTTCGAGACGCTGGTGGAGGCCGGCTACGCGCCCGAGATGGCCTATTTCGAGTGCCTGCATGAGACCAAGCTGATCGTCGACCTCCTCTACGAAGGCGGCATCGCCAACATGCGCTACTCCATCTCTAACACCGCAGAGTATGGCGACATCACCACCGGCCCCCGCATCATCACCGACGAGACCAAGGCCGAGATGAAGCGCGTCTTGGCCGACATCCAAGCCGGCCGCTTCGTCAAGAACTTCGTGCTCGACAACCGGGCGGGCCAGCCGGAACTCAAGGCGGCGCGCAAGCAGGCCGCAGCACATCCCATCGAACAGGTCGGCGCCGAATTGCGCGCGATGATGCCGTGGATCGCCAAGAACAAGCTGGTCGACAAGGCCAAGAACTGAACGGGCGAAGAACTGAACGGGCGAAACGCTGCGTTCCCGAAACGATGCTGGACAGGAGGGGCGCAGGCGGAGCATTTGGCGGGGCTCAACAGGAGTTCTGCCGATGCGCCGCCCCTCCCCTTCTGCCGCCGCTCTTTCCACTGCCCTGCTTCTCGCCATCGGCGCTCCCGCCATCGCGCAGATGCCCATGTCCGACGCCCTCCACGGCACCGGGACGCCCTCCGACGTCCAAGCCGGCACTTATGCGATCGAGCCCAACCATACGCAGGTGACGTTCAGTGTCAGCCACATGGGCATCTCGCCCTTCGCCGGCACGTTTTCGGGCGGTAGCGGTTCGCTGACGATCGATCCCACGAAGCCGACGGCAGCGACGCTCACCGTCACCATGCCGATCGCCAGCGTCCAGACGACCAGTGCCAAGCTGACGGAAGAGCTGCGCAGCGCTGACTGGCTCGACGTGGCGAAATTCCCGACCGCCACCTTCAAGTCGACCTCGGTGACGCGCATCGGCCCCGACAGCGCTCAGATCGAAGGCAACCTCACCCTGCACGGCGTCACCCGGCCGGCGACGATCCGAGCCAAGCTGTTCGGCGCCGGGGCAAACCCGATGAGCAAGAAGGCGTCGGTGGGCTTCCTCGGCCGGATGGCGATCCGCCGCTCGCAGTTCGGCGTCACCAAATACGTGCCGCTCGTGTCCGACGAAACGGTGCTGGTGATCAACGCGGCGTTTGAGAAGCAATAACCGACGGGGCCGGGGACGTCAGGCCCAGCGCTTGACGTCCATGAACCCGGTGAAGGTCGCCCGCACCGAGGGCGAGACGTTGGCGACAAGATTGTCGACCCGGCGGACGAAGGCGTCGCCCTGCTGGCCGGGGCGGCGCTCGGCCATTTCCCACTCGCCGAATTCACGGGAAGTGACTTCGCGGCGCGACAGGACCACCGGCGCGCGGTGGCGCGGGTCGGTCTTGATCCGTTCGTACGCCGCCGTGACCGCGTCCTCGGGCCCTTCGAGCGCCTGCATGAAGCGAACACCGTCGGCGTAAAGCAGCCCGGTGATCGAATCGCGGCCATTGTTGCGGCGCGACGTGCGCAGGATGTCGGCGCAGCTGGCACCCTTGGTGGCAGTGCTGATGTAGACAAGTTGAAGCATGGCAGACCTTTCCCCTGCTGTGGTGATAGCATCAGCAGGTTGCGCGACGGTAAACCGCTGCTTGCTTCAGATCAGCCGCCACGCTGGACAAGCGCGAACCGCTCCGCCATGCCGTCCCGCAGCATGACAGGCATGGCGTTTTTCCCGCAGCGACTTATCCGCCCTTAGGCGGTCTGCAGGCGCGCGTGCGCCGTATCCGCCTAAGGGAGACCGCCGCCCCCCTTCTTCCCCCCACGGGACAATGCTCATGCTCCGCGACCCTTCCGCCAAATACCGCCCGTTTCCTCAAGTCGATCTGCCCGACCGGCAATGGCCATCGCGCACCATCACCCGGCCGCCGCGCTGGCTCTCCACCGACCTGCGCGATGGCAATCAGGCGCTGATCGACCCGATGGACGCGGAGAAGAAGACGCGATTCTTCGACCTGCTCGTCAAGGTCGGCCTCAAGGAGATAGAGGTCGGCTTCCCCAGCGCCGGCGCCACGGAGTTCGACTTCATCGCCAGCCTCGTCCGCTCCGGTCGAATCCCGGACGACGTCACGATCCAGGTGCTGACCCAATCGCGCCGTGAGCTGATCGAGACAAGCTTCGCCAGCCTGGAGGGCGCTCCCACCGCCATCGTCCACCTCTACAACGCGGTCAGCCCCGCCTGGCGCACCATCGTCTTCGGCATGAGCCGCGCGGAGGTGAAGCAGATCGCCATTGACGGTGCCAAGGTGCTGCGCGACGAAGCGGCCAAGCGCCCCGGCACCGACTGGCAATTCGAGTACAGCCCCGAAACTTTCTCCACCGCAGAGCTCGATTTCAGCCTGGAGGTCTGCGAGGCGGTGATGGATATTCTCCGGCCCACCCCCGAAAAGCCCCTGATCCTCAACCTGCCTGCGACGGTGGAGGCGGCGACCCCCAACATCTATGCCGACCAGATCGAATGGTTCGGCCGGCACATCCGCGATCGCGACAGCGTTATTCTTTCACTCCACCCGCACAATGATCGCGGCACCGGAGTCGCGGCCGCCGAGCTCGGGCTGATGGCGGGCGCGGACCGGGTCGAGGGCTGCCTGTTGGGCAATGGCGAGCGCACCGGCAATTGCGACTTGGTGACGGTGGCGCTCAACCTCTACACGCAAGGCGTCGCTCCCGGCCTCGACCTGTCCGACATCGACGAGGTGGTGCAAACGGTGAATTATTGCACGAACCTGTCAGTTCACCCGCGCACGCCCTATGCCGGCGATCTTGTCTTCACCGCCTTTTCCGGCAGCCACCAGGACGCGATCAAGAAGGGGTTCGCGGCGCAGGCGGAGCGCAACGACGAGCTGTGGCAGGTGCCGTACCTGCCGATTGACCCAGCCGATCTCGGCCGCAGCTACGAGGCGGTGATCCGCGTCAACTCGCAATCGGGCAAGGGCGGCGTCGCCTGGGTGATCGAACAGGACAAGGGTCTCAAGCTTCCCAAGCGCCTCCAGGCCGACTTCAGCCGCCACGTCCAGGCGCTGGCGGACGAGACCAGCCGCGAGCTCAACGCGACCGACATCTGGGGCCGCTTCGAGGGCACCTACCTGCCGCGGCCGACCGACCGGTTCGTGCTCCGCGACTATGAGGAAACGGGCACTCCCGGCGACCGCCTGTTCGTCGGCCGCGTCGCAGTGGATGGCGAGGAGCGGTCGATCTCCGGCCGCGGCAACGGCCTGATCTCCGGTGTCGTCGCCGCACTCGCCGAAGCGGCCGGGCCGGCGCTGGATGTGGTCGACTACAACGAGCATGCCATCGGCCACGGCGCTGATGCCCAGGCAGCCGCCTATGTGGAGTGCCGCACAGCCGAGGGCCGTACGATCTTCGGCGTGGGCATCGACGCCGACATCGCGACCGCCAGCGTCCGCGCGGTGCTCAGCGCCGCGAACCGGGCGTAGGAAACTCCGGCGGGATCGCAGACCTGGCACGCGCTCCATGCCTGGTCCCGCCGGATACGTCTTTGTAGCATTTCGGAGGGTACATGCCCGTCGATGCGACGCCCCCTCTCCTCGCGTAAGCCGAGCGGATTGCTGAGATTCCTCGGCAAGGTAGACGCCGGTTCGGCTCCACCGTCGTATACCGAGGCCCGCTCCAAGGCCGTGGCGGAGGCGGCACGGTACAGCGCCGCGCACGGCCTAGATCCTCGGGGAGCCACCATTCTCGAGTACGCCGTCCATTCCGCCGCGCTGTCCGGGTTTGTCGATCCGACATGGAATGGGGAAACGCTGTCTGCAGGCCTGGCCGAGCTGGCAACCTATCGCGCGAAGGTGGCTGTCTCGGGGCCCGACCCCATTCAGACGGTGACTATCCTCGACAAAGCGGAGTGGCGCGCCGGATGGTTCAACGAGCCGAGACTCGCGATCCTGTTCGAACCCGACCTCGGGCACTCCTCGCCGGACGGCGAAACGCTCTCGAACACTCGCCGATTGTCAGCAACCTTTGCCGCGCCGCGCCTGGTGTTCACGGATGGTGCTGCATATCCGCCCACTAACCCGAGCAGCGTCGAGGACCAGCTCTTCAACGTCGCGTTCCGATCACGCCGGGAACCGTTCCTCTGGAAGGGTAGCGAGGTGGACGTGACGGAGAGCAACGGCCCTCTTCAGTACAGCATGACCACCTTCTCTTCGCATACGGCGGTAAGCGCAACGGGCCTGCTGGCCGCAGCCACTTACGACTTCCTCTGCCAAGTGCTGGAAGCACATCGGCCCGGGCCGGACAGCCCTGAACGATTGTGGCTGACGATCGGCTTTCCGTTTGACGGCGCCATACCGCGTGGTCGGCCGGTCGATCCCGACGATACGGTCGCCGACCCGGTTCGCCTCCACCATCAGGCGCACCGTTTGTGGCTCCGCCTCGATAGGGTCGCGGCCGATCCCGAGGTGCCGGATGCAAGGCGCACGGAACTGATCGGACAATGGATGGCCGCCGAATGACGAAAGCCCGGCGGCAGAGGTGATCTCAGCCGCGCGTGCGTTCGAACATCACGTCGCGGGCACGCGGCAGAAACCGCTGCCCCCCGTCGACGAACAGCGTCTGTCCGTTCACCCCCCCCGCCGTCAGCAGGAACGCCACCGCATCGGCGACGTCCTTCGGCTCGGTAGGGCGGCGCAGCAGGTTTTCGGCCGCTACGGCGCAAAACTCCTCCTCCGTCTGGTCGCCGCTGGGCAGCGTCAGTCCCGGCGCCACCGCGTTCACCCGGACCCGCGGGCCCAGCGCCTGCGCCAGCATCGTCGTTGCGCCCGCCAGCGCGATCTTGCCCGCCGTATAGGCGAAGAAGTCGGGGTTGAGGTTGGCGACCTTCTGGTCGAGGATGTTGATCACGGCGCCGTCGCTTACGTCCCCCTGCCGCGCCAGGGCCGAGGCGAGCAGCACCGGCGCCGAATGACCAATGGCATAGAGCCGTCCGAGCAGCGCGGGATCGAGCTGCGGCGGCACATCATATTCGAACTCCGACGCGCTATTGACGAGGGAGTCGATCGGTGCCCCGATAGCCTCCCGGGCGCGGGCGAACAGGTCGCCGATCGCGGCAGTATCGGCCAGGTCGCCGGCGACACTGACCGCGCCGATCGCCTTGGCGAGCCGCTTCGCCTCGTCGCCGGACCGCTGATAATGGACGATCACCCGATGCCCGTCCGCGGCGAGCCGACGCGCGATCACCGCGCCAAGCCGCCGCGCGCCTCCCGTGATCAGAACGGTCCGCACCGCACCCGCTTGAAGGACCTTCCCAATCATCGTGGCCCCAGAGCTACGGCGGGCCGGCCTCAGCCGCAAGCGACCGCGCCGTCACGGTGCAACCAACTTCGACGTGGAGCCGTTCGAAGAGGACAGCAGCAAGTGTGGAGACAGGACATGGCGGACGTGAAGACCGGCGACACGGTGACGTGGAAGTCCCATGGCGGCACCGCTCACGGTAAGGTGGTCAAGAAACAGACCAGCGACACCAAGATCAAGGGCCACACCGTGCGGGCCTCCAAGGACGAGCCGCAATATATCGTGGAGAGTGACAACGGCGGAAAGGCGGCGCACAAGGCGAGCGCGCTCTCCAAGGCGTGATTCCCGGCCGGGGGGCCGCCGGTTGCAACAGGAAGGATAACCATGCCCGCTGCCAAGCAGGACGCTACCGCCAAGACCACCCCGAAGAAGCAGACGGGCGAGGGCACCGGCATCCACGCAGCGGTTCAGCCCTCGCCGGAACTTGGCGCGATCGTCGGCAACGAGAAGCTGCCGCGGAGCCAGGTGATCAGCAAGGTGTGGGACTATATCAAGTCCAAGAATCTTCAGAACCCCGAGAACAAGCGCGAGATCCTCGCCGACGAAAACCTCAAGAAGGTGTTCGGCAAGGACAAGGCAACGATGTTCGAGATGAACAAGTACATCTCGGCCCATTTGAAGGCCTGAGACTTCGGGGCACCGCCTGCGCCGGTGCCCCGTCGGGACCGCCGCCCGAAAGGCTCCTGTCCGCCAACCGGTCCGACGGATCGCTCCGGCCGGATCACCTGCAAAGCGGCTGGCGAACGCCTGCTAACCGAACAGCGTGGTCAGCCCATAGAACGCGGCGCCCACCGCCGCGGAGGCAGGGATCGTGATGATCCAGGCCACGATCACGGTCTTCGCGACACCCCAACGCACCGCCGACGCCCTCCGCGCCGTCCCCGCGCCGATGATCGCGCCGGTGATCGTGTGAGTGGTGGAAACCGGGATGCCGAGCGCCGATGCCCCGAACAGCACCACCGATCCGGCGAGCGACGCGCTGAAGCCTTGGTGCTGCGAAAGCTTGGTGATGCGCGAGCCCATCGTCTCGATGATCTTCCATCCCCCGGTCATCGTCCCCAGGGCGATCGCGACGTAGCAACTGATCGCAACCCAGTGCGGCACGGCGAACGGGCCGGACAGCCGCCCGGTGGAGTACAACAGAACGGTGATGACCCCCATCGTCTTTTGCGCATCGTTGAGGCCGTGGCTGAGCGAATAGGCTGCCGACGACACCAGGTGAAGCACGCGGAGGCTACGCTCGCCCTGCCGCGCCGTGGCGCTGCGAAACGCCCAGCTGCTCGCCAGCATCACCAGCATCGCCAGCGCCATGCCGAGCAGGGGCGACAACACGATCGCGAGCAGCGTCTTGTTGAGCCCGGCCCATTCGACGGCTCCCCAGCCGGCATGCGCGATACCCGCGCCGATCAGTCCGCCGACCAGCGCATGGCTGCTCGACGACGGGATGCCCTTCACCCAGGTCACGATGTTCCAGAACATCGCGCCGCCCAGCGCACCGAAGATCACCGCGGGGGTGATCACGTCCTTGTCGATCAGCCCCTTGCCGATGGTTTCGGCCACCGCATGCAGGCTGGGGAACATGATGGTCAGGAAATAGGCCGCGAAGTTGAAGGTGGCCGCGAACAGCACCGCCTTCACCGGCGACAGCAGGCGGGTCGCGACCACCGTAGCGATCGAGTTGGCCGCGTCGTGAAGGCCGTTCAGATAATCGAAGCAGAGCGCAACGACGATCAGCCCGACGAGCAGCGGCAAGGCTAGTTCATGCATGGCGCTTCGATCCCGTCAGGCGTGATCGATGACAATGCCGTCGATCTCGTTCGCGACATCCTCGAACGCGTCGACGATGCGCTCCAGGTGCTTGTAGATCTCGCGATCGACCACGAATCGCAAGGTGTTCGCCTCGCCATGGTCGCGCAGCGCCCGCTTGAGGCCCGCGGTGTGGATCTCGTCGGCATGCCCTTCCATGCGCACCAGCCGCTCGGTCAGCTCGTGCAGGCGCGCATCGTTCGCCGCGACGTCGCGCAGCAGCGGCATCGCCTCGGCCGTCAGCCGCGCCGCGTCCACGATGATCGCGGCCATGTCCTTCATCTCCGGCGCGAACTCGGTCACCTCGTAGAGGGCGACGGCCGAGGCGGCTGCCTGCATCTCGTCGATGGTGTCGTCCATCGCGCCGATCAGGCTGGTGATCGCGCCGCGATCGAAGGGCGTGAGGAACGTCTTGCGCACCGTCTGGAGCACCTCGCGCGTGATATCGTCCGCATCATGCTCGCGCTCCAGGATTTCGCGGATATGCTCAGGCGCGGTCGGCCCACCGGCGATCAGCCGCGCGGTCGCCTCCGCACCGGCGGTGACGGTTCGGGCATGCGCCTCGAACAGCTCAAAGAAATTGCCCGTCCGCGGAAGCAGTCGCTGGAACCACGCAAACATGTGTCGAACCCCTGATTTCTCGGCAGCCAGGCCAAGCATTCCCACCCGCCGTGCGGCCGCCCTGAACGCGGACGGGCTGAACGACCGGATGAGATCGCGCAAGTCAGGTTCTTCCACGGCCTTGGCGGCATCGGCGAGCGAGAACCAGCGCCGCTCGCGCTGCGCCTGCTCCTTCCAATGGCTAAGCTCCGCCGTCACGGCCAGCGGGAAGACGTCCACATCGACCATCAGCGAAGCGCCGCTGCCCCGCCGCTTGCGGTAGCGGTAGCTACCCAGCGCGGTAGGGCAGATTGCTCCGCGGACTCCGGCTTCCTCCTCCGCCTCCTGCGCCGCCGCGGCGTGCGGGGCGGCGCCAGCGCCGATATTGCCCTTGGGTACGACCCAGCGCCGTGTCTCGCGCGAGGTGACGAGAAGAACACGAACGCCCCCATCGGCCGACGGACCATCGGTGCGATACGGAAGAGCGGCTATCTGGCGCATGGTGCTCACTCGGCGTGCGGAGTCGTTGGTGGGTCAAGGCTCGTTGACGGCCCGAGCGGCTGGACACCCGCAGATGCTCGCCGGATCGCCCCCGTCTGCAAGGCTGGCAAATCTCGGCGCCCCGCGGCTGAAGTCGGCCCATAGTTTCGGTCCGCGTTCGCGCAAAGACCGGAAATCGACGTTGCGCTTCGTCGAACGCCGATAACCGCCTTCGGCAAAGGCGAATAGCGACGGCTAGGATCAAAGGCGCCGCAACTGCCGCCCCTCCACTCACGCCGCCTGCGGCTGATAGCCGCATCGCGTTTGGCGCGAGCGTCTGACGGCTTAAACAGGTACGCCATTGCTAGAAGCGCCGAGCCCAGTTTCGCTTCCTCAGAACCGGAAACGCACTCCCGCGGAGATCGATTCCTGGTGGTCGTCGCTTCCGGTATGAGAGGCGGCAGTGGCGAAGATATCCAGGCCGCTTTCCAGGCGATAGGTGATGCCGCCGGATGCCGTGCCTACCAGCCGCGCGCGCGGCGCCCCGACCGCGTCGAGCCCCAGGCCGCCGCCGGCATAGCCCGCCAGCGCGTCGGTGCGCGTGCCCTGGATCTGATAGCGCAGACCGAGCGACACGAAGGGGCGCAACGGTGCCAAAGACGCCTCGCCACGGCCGAACGACAGCGCGGCGTCGGCAAAGCCTGCAACATGGCGGTCGCGTGCAACGGTGAGCGCGAATGGGCTGCCGCCCGTTTCCGCCACGCCGTCGCGGGTCGTGCGCAGATAGGTGACGCCAACCTGCGGCTTCACCGCCCAGTCGCCCGGCAGACCCGCCTCGTAGCTCGCCTGCAGGTCGCCTACCCAGCTGTGCAGATCGTAGTTCCCACTCGCCGAGCCGATCGGAAGTACGCGCGTCGTGGTTGCCTGGCCGCCGTCATAGATCACTGAAGCATTGAGCCCCAAGCCGCTCGTGGTGCGCCATCTACCCTGAAGGCCGGCCACGACGCCGTCAGACTTGGTGCGGGCAGCGAGCGCGTCGATATTCTGGCGGTTGTTGAGATAGCCGCCGAACGCACCCACGCTCCACGTCCCGTCGCCGTAACCGATGCCGCCCAGAAAGCCGTAGCCCTGCGTGCGCGCCGCCGAGGTGCCGGCGCCTGGATCGTCGCTCAACCGATGCCACTGCCCCAGGGTCGAGGCAAAGGTATAGGCGTGCCGGCCTTCACCCGTCGCGGCGAAGGCCGGCCCGCGGGTGGTGTCGACCAGCGCCAGCGCGTTGTCGACGCCAATCTGGACGGCGGAGGCATAGGGCTCCGGCGTCAGGCGCGCAAAGGCCTGCGGGTTCGAGGCCCCCGCGCTGGTGAGCAGAGCCGGCAGCGCGTTGAACAGCGTGCTGGTCGATCCCTGTGCCTCCAGCGTGCGGTTGGTGTAGGCGATGCTGCGGCTGACCTGCGGTCCGAAGTTGCCGCTATCCTGGAACTCGCCGAGCAGATCGATCTCGTTGGCGCGCTGGACGATGAAACCGAACAGGTCGGCGGGCTTCAGGAAAGTCGTGTAGCTGCCGGTGATGCCGTTGGTGGCGGTGATCAGCGTGTACGAGGTTCCGGGCCGCAATGTGCCCACCTCAACGAGCTGCAGGGTCGAGCCAGAGCCGATCGACACGCTGCCGTTGACCACCAGCTTGTCCGACACGGTCGGCGACAGCTCGAACAGCGAAGTGGAGCCGCTGGCAAGCATGACGTTGCCGTTGACCGTCATGGTTCCCGGCGAGGCGCCCGGGCTCAGCGTGCCGGCAACGGTGACGTTGCCGATGACCGTGCCAGCCGAACCGAAGGTAGCGCCCTGACGGACCAGGACTTGCGGCGCGGTGATTACCGAGCCGGCCTGGCCGACGAGACGGCCACCGGTCAGCTCGAGCGTGTTGAACATCGCGGTGCCGGATATCCGTGCGAAGCCGCCGCTCTGCCCGTAGGTCTCGACGTTGCTGACGTTGCCGAACAGGATCGGCGCGGCTTCGCTCCCGCCCGAAACGGCGAGCGTGTCGTTGCCCGCACCGCTGTCGACTGAGCCGGTAAATCCGCCGGCGATGGTAAACCGGTTGTCGCCAGAGCCGAACTGGACCTGGTTCGCCGTCAGCGATCCGCCCGAGGCGACATTGAGGTCGGTGTTGGACGATACCGTGCCGACAGAGAAAGACCCCGCGATCGACAATTGCCCGGTGCCAGCGGTCGCCAGCGTCTCGAACCCGGTCAGGCCGGTCGTCAGCGTCTGGTTGCCGGCCAACTCGATAATGGCGGTGTCGCTGCCCGCTCCGCCGTTGACGGTGCCCTTGAGCGCGCCCCCCGCGGCGAGGCGGAAGGTGTCGTTGCCGTCACCCAGGTCCACCGAGCCGGCGAGCGAACCGCCATTCGCCACGGTCAACGACTGATCACCGCCGCCGAACGAAAGGGCGTTTCCGGCGCTGCCGAGCGTGCCGCTCACCGTGAGCGCGTTGCTGGTGAGCGACACCGTCGTGAAGTTCGCCGCCGTGCCCGCGAGCGTGACGGGTGCCGCAGCGGTGAAGCGGAGCGTATTGGTGCCCGCGCCGCCGTCATAGCTACCTGTCGCTAGCGTCGTGCCGAGCGCCAATGTGTCGTCGCCGCCGGCGAGCGATACGCTCGCGATGTCGCCATCCACCGCCATCGTCTCCGCCGCGTCAGACCCGGTCGCGATACCGACCGTGTGGCCGGCCAGCGAAAGGTTGAGGCTGCTGCCGGCGAGCGCCACCGACTGGAAGTTCTGGTCGAGCGTCAGTAACAGCGCGCCGCTGCCCTGGACGCCGAGCCGCTCGAAGCCGGTCCGCTGGCCGATGCCGTTGCGGTTGCCGGCCAGGATGACGGTGTAGAGATCGCTGCCCGCACCGCCGTTGACGCTGCCCGCCACGCTGCTCCCGACACCCTCGACGAACTCGTCGTCGCCGTCGCCAAGCGAGACGGAGCCGTTGATCGCGCCATTGTTGACCAATTGGTCGTTGCCGCCGCCCAGCATGACAGACCCTGCGATCGTGCCGTTGTTGACCACCATCTCGGCGGCGTCGCTGCCGGTCAGCGTGGTTGGGCCGTTGCTGCTCAGCGTCTGACCCGCCGCGACCGTGACGGTGCCGCCGCTGAGCCCGATCGTGTCGAAGCGGAAGTTGCCGGTGTAGGTGACATTGCCGGCACCGACCTGGCCGAAACGCTCGAAATTGACGAACTGATCGCCATTGACCGCGCCGCCGCCGGTCGCATCGACGATCAGCGCGTCGTTGCCGTCGCCGCCGTCGACGGTGCCGGTAAGGGAGGCGCTCGCCAGTTGGAGGAAACTGTCGTCCCCGTTGCCAAGGAACACGTTGCCGATGATCGTGCCGCGGTTCTCAACCGTGTCGTTGCCGTTGTTAAGGTCGATCGAGCCGGTGATCGTGCCAGTGTTGGCGAGGCGGTCGTCGGTATTGCCGATCGATTGGATCGCGCCGGCCAGATAGGGGGTGCCGATCTGGGTGGCCAGGCTGTCTTCGGCACCAAGCATGACGCCTGCGCTGCCGGTGATCGTGCCGGCATTGGTGATGTCCAGCGTTGCGCCGTTAGACATGATCGTGGTCGACACCGCGCCGGTTGCCTCCAGCGTGCCGCCGCTCGCATTGGTGATCCGGGCGGTTCCGGCGGGGTTTGCCTCGATCAGGATCGCCGAAGCCGGGCTCGTGAAGTGAGGGTCGGACGCGCCGCCAGCATTGGCGCGGATCGCGCCCGAATTGATGAGCGTGATGCTGTTTTGGCCATTGTGGGGCCCATAATAGCCTGGATAGTATTCACCTGTCTCAAGGAACACGGCTGTCCCTGACGTACCGGTCGTCTCGATCGTGCCGCCATTGTCGAGGCTGATGGACCCGTTCTGGTTCAAGGTGGTCACGGTGCGCAGCGATACGGCCGCCTGGTTTCCGAACGTGCTCGTGACGGTACCCGTGTTCGCCATTTTGATGGCCAGCTCGACGTTTCCTTCCGGGGGAAGAAGGTAGGGCGTGGAGGCGAAGGCGCTCAGTCCGCCGCCGCTGATGCTGCCGCTGTTGCCGATCGTCATCGTGTCCGACGAAATGCTGACGGTCGGAATAAGATATGGAGTGATGCCGCTGCTGACGATGCTGCCGCTGTTTTCGAAAATCGACCGCGGTGCCGTTCAGGTTGACGGCCGAGTTCGTCAGGTTGCTCGTGCCGACCGAACCGCTATTGACGAACCGCTGCGTCTGCGCGGCAAAGCCGCCCGAGATTGTGCCTGCATTGGTGAACGAGGCCATGCTGCCATAGGGAAACGCCGGCGTGGCGAGATAGGGCCCGGAATTGACCGCGCCGTTGATCGTGGCCTCGTTGACGATCTGGCCGTCTCCCGAAACCAGCAGGTCGCTGGCGAACGGTGCCGCCGAGGTGACGGTGACGACCGTATCCGCCCCGATCGCGCGGACCCCTTCCTGCTCGAAGTTGCGGGCGGTCAACGCGCCGAGCGCCACCGTGCCGTCCGCTGTCAGCGCGTGAATATAGGTATCGGTGCCGCCCTTGCCGTCGATCGTGCCGCTGACTCCCGCGGCATCGTTCATGGCGATGAAAAAGTCGGATCCTTCGCCGAACCGGAGATCGCCTGTGAGGGTGCCGCCGTTCGCTATATATACGCCGCCGTAGTAGCTGCCACCGCCGAACTGCAGATAGCCGAGGTCGACCGACCCGGTGATTGTCCCGGCGTTGTCAAGCGTGCCGCCGGCGACCTGGATCGCGGCCTGTCCGTTACCCCCCGCGATCGTGCCACCAGCGAGGTTGGCGATGTCGATCGTGCCATAGGACAGGCGGATGGCGGCGGACCTCGTGCTGGCGATTCGCCCTGAATTGGTGATGGTGCCGCCGAAGCTGTCCGACTGCACGGCCACGCCGCCGACCTCGATCGTGCCGCTGTTGTCCAGGCTGCCGGTCGTCGACACCCCGATCGCGTTGCTGCCGGGCGTATCTGTCACCGAGCCCGTGTTGACGACCGTCGCGGCATTGCCGATCCCGATGGCGTAACCCGTCAGCGTGATCGACCCGTTGTTGGTCAGGTCGCTTGCCGGTGCAAAGATCGCAAACGGGCCGCTCGTCCCAGGAGCGGGCTGGGATCCCGAGAAGCTCAACGCGCCGTTGTTGATGATCGTCAGGCTTTGTTGCGGACCCGTGCCAGCGGTCGTCAGTGCAGCGGTCGACGTTGCGCCCGTATTGATCAGCGTGCGATTGGCGCCCGAGATCGCGCCGCTGAGCGTAACCGTGCCGTTGCCGAGCAGGTCAATCGACGTGGCGATTGGAGTGGCGGCATTCAGCGTGAGCGCGGCCCCATTGTCCAGTTCGTACGAGAGGCCCTCGAAGCCGTTTGGCAGCGTCACCGCCGTGGCCGCATCCGCGTTCACGCGATAACGCAGGATGTCGTAGCCGCCCGCACTGCCGTCGATACCACCGGTCGCACCGGCAAGGGGGCGATTGGGATCGGTGGCAAAGTCAACGACCACCAGGTCATCGCCGCTGCCGAGCCGGATGGCGCCGTTCACCGTGCCGCCGGCATCGGCGAAGACGTTCTCGTCATAGGGCGATAAGGAGGTGGCGGTCAGGCTCACCCCACCATTGATCGTGCCGGCGTTGAGGATGCTGATGCCTGAGTTGGTGTTCGTCACACCATTGGTGCCGCCGGTGATGACGCCGCCTGAGAGGTTCACCAGCTTGCCGAAATAGCCGAGCGAGACACCGCTCGTGCCGCCGCTTATCGTGCCGCTGTTGTTGAAGACGGCGTCGGAAATGCTGGCGCCGATCGTCCCGCCGGCGATGGTGCCGGTGTTGCCAGACGGCAGATAAGGGCTGTTGCCCGCAAGCTGGAGGCCGATGCCACCGCTAGACCGGACGGTACCGCTACTCGTGAACGTCCCATATTGCACGGACGCAGCCGTTGCCGTGGCGGTAATCGTGCCCGTATTGGTGAGCAGCGAGCTTACGCCAACGCCCGACCCGCCCGTTGCGGTGATCGTACCTGCGTTAGTAAGGGTGGGAAGCGTGCTCACCGCAACTTGGCCCGCCGACAGTGTGGAGGTGATGCTGCCGTTGTTGGTGAACGCGAGAAGGTAGCCCGTGCTTGCGGTGACCGCCGGCCCGTTCGTCGCCAGGTCCGCCTCATTAACAGCCGTGCCATAGCCGCTGAGTGCGACGCCAATACCGGACGGGATTCCGGTTGCCAGCGTGACGGTGGCGTTGTTTGTTAACGTGAGCCCCAGCAACTCGAACCCGGTCGGCAATGCGGCGCCGCGGATCGTGGTGTTGCTACCAATGGGGTCGAGCGCCAGCGTGTCGAGCCCCGCCCCGCCGTCGGTGATGCCTGAGATAGAGAGAATGCGACCCGTCGTCGCATCGAGGGCGGCGCGCAGCGTGTCGTCGCCCGCGCCCAGCCTCAGGTCGCCATTCACCATGCCGCCGCGCGTATCGACGATGCTGTTCTGGCCTGCCGCTGCCGTCGAGATCACCCCGCCGTTGATCGTGCCCGTATTGGTGAGCGTCAGCGCGCCGCCAACGTTAATGGCTGTCGCGGCTCCACCCAGCGTTGCACCGCTCGCGTTTGTCACGGTAAGCGCGCCCGTCCCGCTCAGCGTGGCAGCCCCGCCGCTCGAGACTATGCGGCCTGTATTGGTCACGCTCGCTCCCGACACCGTGGTCGCGATGGCGGCATCGGCGCCGCCGTCGATCGTGCCGGCATTCGCAATCGTGGAGAGGCTGCCGGTCATGCCGCCGATGAACCCGGTGGATTCGTTTGTAACCCTGGTGGCTCCGGCCGAGAGATTGCCTGGAACAGTGACGGCGATCGCCGGTCCGGCAGTGCCGGTGATCGTGCCGGCATTAGTGATCGAGGCGCTGACATAGCCGCCGATATTACCGCCGCTGTTGCTCGGATCTCGCGATGTGACGAGGGCCTGCGATCCAGTGACGGTGGCGCCGGCGGCGACGTTGATCGTCGCAAAGGCCGAAGGATAGACCGTGACTGGGCTGCCAGGGCTGCAGAACTGGTTGTAGGTGTAGCCGATGCTGTTGCAGGTGACAGTGGTGACCGGGCCGGCGAAGAGCGAGATAGCCGGCTTGCTCATTCCATCGATCGTGCCGGCGATCGTCAGCGTGTCGTAAAGGGCGAGGTTGTCCGCGCTGGTGCGATAGCTGATTGCCGCGGCCGCGTTCCCGGACCGAACCGTAGCACCGCTCTGCACCACGACGGTCGTGCCGGAGGTGGAAACCGTCAGGCCGTCGCTGTCGGTGCCGCTGCAGTTCGTCGTTCCGTTGGCCTGCGTCGGATCGGGGGCACACTGGGCCCGCGCTGTGGAGGGGGCGGAAACCCAGGCCAAGATGCTCGTGCCGAGCGCGAGCGACAAGCGGCTGCGGCGCACGAATGGCGTGAACCGGATCATATTGGTATCCCCCCCGGCGAGAAACCGCCTGCCCCATTTTACAAAGCCCGGAGCAGCTGTCCAGCACCGGCTCTGAGCGAAGCGGATTTCAGCCGGGTGCTCCGATGTCGTCGGATCCGAACCTTGCGGTGGCTACGCCGCCCCCGGCTGTCGGCGGTATTACTCTTCGCGAATCTTCAGCGACCGGTCAGCTAGCCAGCGCATTGCGGTTCCGCCGACCGTTAACATCAACGAGCAGCCGCTTGCAGCCGCATCCGGGTGTCAGATAAGCTAAGCTGGCAATCGATCAATTCCGGTTGGCGATGGTCACTTGTGGAGCAGCCGAAACCGCACTCTTCCGCAGTTTCCAAGAATGGTGCCCCCGAGAGGACTCGAACCTCCGACCTGCGGTTTAGGAAACCGTCGCTCTATCCGGCTGAGCTACGGGGGCAACGGCGGTTTCCCTAAATTTCCGCCGGTTTCCGGTCAACGCGAAACGCATAAACGAATAAACGCAAAGCGCCTCGCCTTCCGGTGACACAGTTGCGCACGATCCGTGCGATTTTTCTCCATTCACGCGGTGGATGACCCCTCAAGCCCTTGCTTTCATAGAGGTTCGAACGCTGCCGATGAAGCCCATAGCGCTTGCCAGCACCCCCGCTGAAGTGTCGCGCTGAAAGCGGACCGCAGGGCATTATCTCCCGAACCGCCGGTGCTCCATGGGAAGCACCGAAGCCGCCGCCATCGGCGTCGAAGCCTGCCGACACGTGTTTTAAGGCCGCCATGGAACTGGCTAATGAGAAGCGGTGACTGTGTCAGCGGGCCTGGTGGGCAACCTGGAACCAAAGCGTTCGGTCATCATGATAACACCTCCCGTTTTCGGCGGGTTCCTGATCCTTCTTCCGCGAAGGGTGCCAGCGGGCACCTCGTCTTGAGGCCGTCAACAACAAGTGAGAAGCGGTGAGCGTGTCAGCGGGCCGGGTGGGCAACCTGGAACCAAAGCGTTCGGTCATCATGATAACACCTCCCGTTTTCGGCGGGTTCCTGATCCTTCTTCCGCGAAGGGTGCCAGCGGGCACCTCGTCTTGAGGCCGTCAACAACAAGAACGATATCTCCCACGGCCTGTACCTCTACGCCTGACCGATCACCAAGCTGCTGCTGTGGTGGTGGCCCACGGCTTCGGTGCTGGCGACGGGCATGGCGACCCTGGTACTCGCAGCAGCGTGCGGCTGGCTCAGCTGGATCCTTGTGGGGAAGCCGGCGCTGAAGCTCGTGAGGAAGACGGGTTGAAGTGCAAGCAGCGCCGTTGGGGCGACCCGTCTTCCATCACGCCGCCGGCAGGAATGTCCGGCCGTTCCAGCCGCTCAGTTGAGCGTCTCCGGTGGCAGCACCGGCAACAGCAGCGGCGCGACGGGTACGCCGTCTTCCACAAGAGCCTTGGCCTCCGCAAGGCTCGCCTGGCCATGGATGGGTGCCTCGGCCCTTTCGCCGTGGTGCATCGCGCGGGCCTGCTCCGCAAAAGCGGTGCCGACCCATTGGGAAGCCTCCAGCGCCTTGGCCTGGGCTGCGGCCAACGCGTGCAGCGCCGCCTTTACCGCGGCCGGAGCGGGAACCCCTCCGGCCGTCCCGGCCGCAACATCGCGCCGGTTCCCCTTGGCGGCGACGGCCGGCGCCATCACCGCTTTCTCCACCGACGTGTCGTCGCAGATCGGGCAATGCACCTGCGCCGACGCGGCTTGCTCGTGATAAGCCGCCGTCGAGGCGAACCACGCCTCGAACACATGGCCGCCACCGCATCGCAGGTCGAAGACGATCACTGCGCCCGTACCGCCGGGATCGGTCGCCGATGCCGAAGCACGGGCACGCGCGCGCGCACGTCCGCGACGCGGGCCGGGTCGATCTCGGCGAAGCCGAGACCGGGCATCTCGCCCATGTCGAGCACCACCTCGCCCCAAGGGTCGACGACGAGCGAGTGGCCATAGGTCCGGCGCCCATCCTCATGCGTCCCCGTCTGCGCCGCGGCGACGACATAGGCGCCCGCCTCGATCGCACGACCGCGCAGCAGCACGTGCCAATGCGCCACTCCCGTAGGCTGAGTGAACGCAGCCGGGACCGAGAGGAGCGTGGCTCCGGCATCGCTCAGCGCGGCGTACAGGGCGGCGAAGCGCAGGTCGTAGCAGATCGACAGGCCGAGCCCGCCGACCGGCGCGTCCACCACCGCCGCCTCGCCGCCGCCCGCATAGGCCGCCGACTCGCGCCAGCTTTCCCCGCTCGGCAGATCGACATCGAACAGGTGGAGCTTGTCGTAGCGTGCCCTGATCGCGCCATCCGCATCGACCACGAACCCGCGGTTCGCGAGCTTCCCCGCCTCTCCGCGCACCGCCAGCGAGCCAAGGTGGACCCACAGGCCTGCCCTTCTGGCCGCCGCGCGAACGGCCGCGAGCGCCGCGTCCTGATCCTCGGGCACAATGGCCGCTGCGGCGCGCTCGCGATCGCGATCGAGCAGGCCGGACATCTCTGGCGTGAACAGCATCGTAGCACCGCCCGCTGCGGCGTCCGCCACCGCATTCTCCAACACATCGGCATTGCGGCCGGGGTCGATCCCGGCCGTCATCTGGAGAAGTGCGATCCTCATGCGGTGAGGAGCGGGTCGAGCTTTCCCTGGCGATCGAGCGCGGCAAGGTCGTCCGAACCGCCGATGTGCCGCCCGTCGATGAACACCTGCGGCACGGTCGTGCGACCGTTGGCGCGCTGGATCATCTCGCTGCGCTGCGGGCCACCCATCGTGATGTCGTATTCTTCAGGCTCGACGCCCTTGCTGGCCAGCAGCCGCATCGCTCGCGAACAATAAGGGCAGAACGCCTTGGTGTAGATCTCGACACGCGCCATGCGCTGGAGGTGTGGTCTCGCCCGTCGCTTGTCAATCGGCGACGTCGTCCGGCAGCACGCGCGCCCAGCACAGGATCGACACGGACGCGGCCCCTGCCCGCAACAGGACGGCCGTGCACGCGTCGGTCGTCGCGCCGCTGGTGTGGACGTCGTCGACCAGCACGACCGCGCGGCCGCGCACGGCCTCCGGCTGCGTCACCCGGAATGCCCGCGCGACGGCCTTGGCGCGCCCTGCGGCACCCAAGCCCCGCAATACCGGCGTCCGTCGCGCCCGCTCCAGGGCGACGTGGTTGACGGGCACTCCGGTTCGTCGGCTGAGCGCGTTGGCGATCAGCGACGCCTGATTGAACCCGCGCGACCAGATACGCCAGCGGTGCAGCGGCACCGGGACCAGCAGTTCGCCGTCGGGCGGCACGAGCCGCGCCATCAGCCGCGCCATGGTTTCGGCGAACCCCGCCTTGCCTGCATATTTCAGGCGCAGCGCGAGCGTGCGCGCGACATCGCCATAGGCGACCGCCGCCTGCAGCCCCCGGTGAAGCGGCGGGCTCGTGAGGCAGTCGATGCAGCGCGCGCCGTCGCCGCGACCGTAGGCGAACGGCAGGCCGCACCCGGCGCAGCACGGGCGCCCGAGGAACCGCAAGCTTCCCCAGCACGCCGCGCAGAAGCGATGCTCGTCCTCCACCAGCGCGCCGCAGCCGGGGCAGCGCGGCGGCAGCACCAACGCGGTGACATGGCGGAGCGCGGCGATCATCCGCTCTTGTCGCCTGCGGCCGTGACGCGCACAAGCGCCCGATGAGCGCCCCCACGATCTTCGATCGCGCCGCACGCCGCCAACGGCGCGACCGCGCGGCGGCCAGCTACCGGGACCACGCCTTCCTGCGCGACGCGATGCTCGAGGGGATCGCCGACCGGCTGGCGGCAGTCACCCGCCCGTTCCAGGACGTGCTCGATCTCGGCTGCTTCGACGCCTCGTTCGTGCCGCCTCCGGGCACGCGGGTGGCGCGGTGCGACGCGGGCTTCGCTTTCGCCCGGGCGGCCGGCGGCGTACAGGCGGACGAAGACCGGCTGCCGTTCGCGGACGGCAGTTTCGACCTGGTGGTCAGCGCCGGCGTGCTAGACCAGATCGACGACCTGCCCGGCGCGTTGACGCTGATCCGGCGCGTGCTGCGTCCCGACGGCCTCTTCCTGGGCGGGTTCGTCGGCGGCGGCTCCTTGCCGATGTTGCGCGCCGCGGTGATGGCGGCGGAGGGCGACAAGCCCGTTGCGCGCTTTCATCCCGGGGTGGACGTGCGGTCGGCAGGCGACCTGCTGGTCCGGGCCGGGTTCGCCCTGCCGGTCGCCGACGTCGAGACGCTGGACGTGGGCTATCCCCATGCGGGGCGGTTGCTGAGCGATCTGCGCGGGATGGCGGCGACCAATGTGCTCGCGCAGCGGCGCCCGCTTGGGCGGTCGACGCTTCGTGATGTCGTCGCTGCGTTCGGCGGCACGGAACCGGGCGGACGCACGCGCGAGCGGTTCGCGGTAGTGTTCCTGACCGGCTGGTCGCCTGCCCCATCTCAGCCGCAGCCCGCCCGCCGCGGCAGCGCTACCGCATCGATGGCCGCCGCTCTCCGACGATAAACCGCTCTCGGGCCGGTTCAGCCGATCAGCGTGTCGCCGCCCGCCCCGCGGGCCAGCAGCCGGCCCATGGCGTCGAACAGCGCGTCCATCGCCACCGGCTTGAACAATACCTCCTCCGCGCC
>Ga0210040_10001387_pt1 | contig 36761 bp, 15 predicted proteins | sample CryGeyCG12114_NA_FD_185462 | JGI IMG/M metagenome (GOLD analysis project Ga0210040, IMG submission 185462) | Groundwater microbial communities from aquifer - Crystal Geyser CG19_WC_8/21/14_NA (SPAdes) (version 2) | ecosystem: Environmental > Aquatic > Deep subsurface > Groundwater | place: USA... | reverse complement strand
GTGTCATCGCGCACTCCCTGCATTCTTTGAGAACATTATTATTATCCGTTTGAAAGATGTGGTAATACTATGGGAGATGTGGAATTTCCCTTGTACAGCCTGTTAGTTAGTTACATATAGTTCATAATAATAATGGATGGTTTAGTTAGTTTGGTAGAGAGTTGGCTAGAAAGTTTATAATGGTAGTAGCTGACTAACTGAGCAATATGATTTATCCATGAGATCGTGTTTCCAATGTATTCACTACATTAGCATGTGGATTTGAATTATTTGGGTTTGTAAGCTGTGGAGATGTCATTTTTAGCCATTTGGGTTTCCGATTACAATTTTTTTGGAGCTTGTATCTAAGGATGTAGAGTATTTTTGATTTAAGGAGTTTTGGTGGACATTATTTGTTGCACTAACTAACTAACTAACTGATGGTTGTGCAAGACTGTTGTGTGTATTTATAAAAGTAAGTATAGTAATAGTGTAAGTAAAACTAATGCCAGGTTCTTTAGTGAGAGGATGAAATGAACTTTCTTTTTTTTCTCTCTAATGCTATTGGCTTTACTCTCGCTTTGTTGGCTTGGTCATCAGACTGACTTTGTCGCATTTCATTATTCTTTCACTGACGGTCCAGTGGGCAAATCCTGGAGATTTTCAACAAACCTTTTCAAGTGGACATGGATGGGTGTCCCTAGGGAGACTTAATACACTCTTGGTCCTGACTGCTCTACTCACTCAGTGGATCCCATTATTGGCCCTCACAATCACAATGTAGAGTTGTCTACTGCTCCCCGTTAGGTGAACAATAAGAGCTTTTAGCAATTATTCCTGTTTGGGTCAATGTTTTTTTTTTGTCTATTTGAATTCAGTGGAGAAAGGGGAGATTATGTCTTGGAATGGGAGTATAGGGATTTTTTTTGTGTTTGCTTCCAAATTTAGGCGATTTATAAGACATGATTTCTAGGAATATCATTTGATGGTGTTTTTAAGTTTTTGAAAATGTACAAAGGGGAATGTTTTTGTCATTCCGGTGTTTTTTTGTGCGCTCAGTGAAGTCCAGGCCAATAATGTTGTCCTTTATGTGCCATACAGTCCAATCTTTGCATTCTGATCAAACGCTCCTATGAATTGTCAACTAGCCATGGCATTCACCTTTTTTTTTATCCACTACTCTTTTCTTTTATTCATTCGGAAATAAAAGGAACAATCTTTTTTTCTTTATTGGGCTCTCTGTGTGTCCAGTTATAGTTGCTCTCTAGAGTTTCTAGGAAATTGCCCCGGTCGTCTTGTTGACTCTTTTATTCCATAAATTGTATACTAGTTGAATTGGCTGTATTGAAGTTTTTTATACGTTCAGAGTTATTTTGCTTTGGAATTGGGATTTCACCATTTGAAAATAATGAGTACTTGTGTGTACACATTGTAGGAACCTACACTGTCACATTTTGTGGTCCATTTGGCTAATTTTTTTCAGGAGGGTTCTTCAACATTTAGGTGATAAAGATTGTATATACTGCGTTTTTTTCCCTTTTTTTCTTGTGTTTAGTGGTGTGCAACAGGATTTATTAAGTAAAGTGGCTCGCTAAAAGCAACAAAGTGACTTTTACTAAAGCACTAGAAACCATAATGTGTCCCTAAAAGTTTGCCCTATTTTTGTGTCATGAGAATAAAATGTATTATGTGCTCACCGGATTCTATATAACTAACTAACGTTTTACTGCTGGTTTCCCATTACGACTAGAGTATGCGGCCACAATATGGGAAAACATACATATATGTAATAATAATGAAAGTAGGAAGGAAGGGAACTAGGATTATTTTTTACCAACTAACTAACACAATCATGCTTAAATGTTACATGGTTGTAGTATGGATGTACATTATATAAGACAGGATTCTTGAGCAGCTTTACCCCTTTTTATGTGTGCGGAATTATTCCCAATTGTGAGGGAAAAAAACATAGTACACTAATTTAATTCTCGTTTGGTATATCATGATTGTTAGATCAAATGGGATCATTATTTAATAGGGTTAAATTGGTGCAACCCTTTGTGTGCGTATAATCCTGTAAATGATAATAATAACACGATTTAAGTTGTTAGTTTGCTTTAGTTAGTTAGCTAGCACTGTTTTTTATAGAGAGAATCATAATAATTGCTCTTTTTGGTGTCCCTTATATTCGTAAAACTGAGTGTGTAGAGAAATGCCACATTGTTTTTGTTGCATGCTATAGTTTGGTAGTTAGTTAGCATGCATGGGAAAAGGAAGGGAAAAATGGGTACATGTCACCACAATGAAAAAAGGAGTCACCATAATGTCAGATACTGTGCTTTGTCTATGTCTTTTAGGCTAATTTTTCATCACTTGGTGTGAAAAACTCATTTTCCGGGCTCTATATCTGTGACTGCTTGTAGAAAATTGTTGGTGTACAGTTACAGTTAGTTACTAAAGGACTCTCTTTGTGAAAACAAAAGTGGATTTTCTTTTATTTTTGACTGACTGAGCGAGCGACTGGTTCAGGAATAAACAAAGGGTGACAAACTAAAAGATTAATCACACTACAGTTGTTGTTTTGGACACAATGGTTTACAAAATATTTACCAGTTGTCAAGTGTGAACTGACATGTTTTATGTGTATATTTCTAAAAGCACTGGTTTCAGTTGCTATGCTTAAAATATACTGATGGGATTCATTTTTCATGTGCTTTTTATGAGCTGGAAGTCAAAATTAGAAAATTCTGCATTTTTAAATGGTCAAATGAATGTTTTTTTGTGTGTTATTTTACAATGTATGACCTTTTGGCCACTTTTTGTGCTAAAAATGAATCGCATACATATTTTTCGGATTGATTTCGGATGAAAAGGAATACTTGTTTAGTTTGTTGCCAAGTCCTGCAGTTATAGATACGATGTAAAGTTAATTATTACTATTTCCAAGTTAACGGCCCGGAGTCTATACAATGAACAAAGCACACAATATATTAGCTGGGTGATGAAAGGCAAAGAATTTCGGTGTGTATGTGACCTTTGTGCAGAAAGGAGCAGTAGGAGGAACAATGAGCTGATGATGAGAACATGCGTTTTTTTGGGCTTCTTGACAAATGTTTTTTCTCCTCCTCCCGATCTTTTTTTCTTCTCCGCTTTCGAGTCTCTGCAAAAACTCTCGAGAGAACAAATAAATACAAGGAAAGAGCCCCATGGCTTATACTTGCAGACACATAGTAACTTATTATTTGTCTTGTCTGTGGTTCCCAAATTAATAGCCTCAACATTTGTACCACTTGAACAGTATTTTAAACCATTGTAAATCATTGTGTATTAGTCTAAGGGGAAATTGCCGTGAATTTTCATTTCTCAAATTGTCTTTTTTTTGCATCTTGGATTCTATAAGCTGTGGAAATGACTATATATATGTTGGAGGGCATTATTAGAAATTTTGCACATTCTGCTAAACAAAGCTTGCCAGGCGAAAATTGTTTGTTACTTGTTTAGTTTGTGTGTGCAACGGGCAGCTACCTTTGTATGCATTGAAAAGGGGACTTTTATGTAAGCAGTTGCAGAATAGAGACAGTGTAGGGGAAAAGTTGTATCTATAGGCATTTGTTGAAAGCTCCTGTTAATTATTGCCCAGTGAGTGTAGAGGGAGAAAGAAAAAAGAAAAGTGAAGCCAACTAACTAACCAACTGAAATAAGATGCCATGTATTTCTCTAGTTGTGTATGCATTCATGTTGTTGGGAATCTGAAGAAACCATTATTTTTGCCCTGTGTTCTTTTCACTCACTCACTACTCTGTCTTTAGTACTACTAACTATTGTATGTGTGTTCATGAATTTTGCAGAATTACTTACAGTCCATTCCGTATGATCAGTGTGCAAGCTTTACGAGCAGCCACTCAAGTCTGTATATAGGAGCTGGGGCGTAAAATTCCGTTTAAAATAAGTAGGACGTAATGTATATAGTGAGACGAGATGAGGGCATTGGTTGTAAACGATATGTAGACAGAGTATTGAGCAATTTAAACCATGTTGTAACTATTATGGATCCATGTGTTGACATAAAGAAGAAAGGAAAATAATGTGCACGGTAGTGACTGACATCCACTAATTGTGATTGCTGAAAACAAGGAGATATAAATAACGCACTGGAGTAGTTTGGTATGTAGCTTACACACTATGCATCTTATTTTTCTCGTTTCAATTCCAATTTTGTAGACAAACTGAACCCTTGTGTTGGCAGCTCCTGTCGAATTCATAATGCGTTATGGCATTGGGACATTATGGTTCGATTTTTCGTATCAATTGATTTCACTATTTGCAGTTGGACTTTTCTTTTTCACTGGTTTCAATGAATAGGGATTGTGAGTTGGTAAAAACTCAGTGTACATGATTATGAATGGCTTCCTATTCAATAATGTGAATAAAATTTGGGATCCAAAGTGGCCGCCGAGCGAGACTTGTTTGCCAAACGCATGTATAGACAATTCTTTTTGGGATAAGACATGGTTTGTGAGCAAAGTCTAGTTGGTTGGTTAGTTAGTTAGTTAGATATGGAGGAATCCAAAATGCTCAATAAATGTTGTTATTTGGCTTATGGAAGGAAGAAAGCGCAGTAAATAATACTACAAGGAACCCGACGGGTATCTTGTATGGGTTTTTGAAGGATGAGAAGAAAACGGATGTTAAAAGTATATGAATTGGCCTAGTCAGAGAATGAGTGGCTGAGTTATGTTATGGGACTGTGAACGAGTAATTCAGACTGGGGAAAAAAAGGAGATGTAGAAGAAACATTAATGTAATATGGATGAGATGTCGTATTTTATGTTTGTATTGGAATTCCATGGGACTCTCTCCACAATAATAAATCATGTATATTTAGATGGGATGAATCCAGCACCAGGACTATAGTATACAGTTTCAAGGAATTGACGCATTTTTTTCACATAAATTATTGTGCCATAGTTAGTTAGTTAGTTTAAGATGGTAACTTTCTATGCATGCACACATCGTATTAAACTACTCTGGTTAGTTAGTCTTTAGTGGTGAAAATTCATTATGGTTGATGATAATAATAAACACAAGCCAATAAAAATAGTTTGCCCTGTGGTGACAACAAAAACTTTTGGCTCCCTTTGTAATTTTTGTATACCGTGTGTGTAGCTTCGTGCTGGTAAAGTTTTTTTTTTAAATCCCGATGAATTCCGGTTGTAAACAAAATAGTATACTAGACTCATTTTCCTATACACAAGTGTTTAGGATTGGTAAAAAAAAAGTTGTACAGACCAACAAAGTGTCAAGCTCACATCCATTTTTATTTATGAACCTGTGTGTGCGGTTCACAGAGACTTGTTACGTGAGATGTTCCGCCAATCTATTTTGCAACCATGCGGGTCTTGTACATGACTCGGGGCCAGCCTTAAAAAAAGTATGTTCAATGAGGATGATAAAGTTTTCAAGTGGAGATGAAAAAAAAAGCTTGTTGGGCAAAATATATGGTTCGGCATAGCCACTGGTGTGATAGTGAATGCTCAATTTGCATTTTAATTCATGCATATAGTCCTCTCCTCTTATTAAATGGATATAAATTTCAAGAGTTTGCTATTTTTTGACAGCAGATATTGCTAACTAAATGTTTGTGCTAAAACTACAAGTTATTAACTAACTAACTAACTAACAGTAACAGCAATTTCGTACATACGGAAGAATATTTTTTTTAGCGGATGCGAGATTTTAGATATTGGTATATAGTCAGTTATTATAGTTATAGCTAGTAAACATGTTATATGTGCACACAATAATGAATTGGGATGAAGGCAAAGCCTGTGAGCTATACATGTATGGTGGAGATGGTATTAATTTTAAATAGAAATGATGAAAGGATGTAGCAACTAAATCCAACTCTTTTCTTTTTGTTGGCCCACAATGGGGAATTCTAAATCCCGTGAAATTATTTCCCTTATGTCTCTTTTCTTTACTTCTTTGTCAGCAGTCTGCAAATGAATCTTCTTTGTATTTCACCATTATTATTTGGAAATGCCAAATGCTCCACAATCTGATGACAAATCTAGATGTAGTGTCAGGAACTGGCTTTGCGTTAATGAACTCAATCCTGTGTCCCAAACTTGTGTTTAATCGCCTCGGTGTTGTGAATTTTTGGAAATTACTGTAGTGAATCTCAATCCCATACTTATTGTGAGCTAGGAAACATATATGGAAAATCTTGTAGGATTTGTTTCACAACTCCTGACTATTTATTTGGTTAGTTTCCTTGAATCTGCAGATTTTTTCCTATTTTTGTAACTTTGATCAAAATTAACGGACATAGAAAGCATTTGTTAAGAACTTTCATCGGATTAAATATATCAGGTCTGGTCGGTCTACAGTATTGTACGTTGTTCATAGGAGATGGATAGTATTTTCGATGTGGTTAGTTTTTGGGCGAGCACAATGCCAGACTGATTACGTACGGCGATACAAGGATTTTGAGGTACAGTTGGTTGGATGGGAGAGGATGAAGATAAAAACTTGTGGTATCAGTCTGTGCGTTTCTCATTAGGTGACACAATAGGGCACGAAGGGTTAAGGAATACTTGAGCAGCTCTTGTTTTGTACAACACTCACCGTGTAGTACACTCATTCGCTCGCTCAGATAGCACAGAAGAAAGCATTCAGGGCTGTTGTAAACTCCCAACAAAGGGAGTTGGGTGCACGAGCCTCATTGTTTGGTGAGCTTCAGTTCACTTTTTCCTTCTGTTTGTCTCATTAAAAGTTTGATGATTTCGTTTGAGATTATTGTACGAGTTGACAATGTGCCTTGGCAATGGGGAGTTGTTCTTGAGAGTGCGCCAACTGATGGGAAACTGCGTTTTAGTTGAATCAGTAAATTCATTTATTTGGGTTTTAAGAGAATTTTTGCAAAAAAAATGTTTCTCCTGGGCCTCAATGTTATGCTAAAGTTGGTTTGGAATGGTTTGCTGATCGCATGTATGTATGTTTTTGATGGAAGTATATGTTTATTCCCATTGTTAGTTTCCATATATGATCGGTTGTATTCAAAACGTTGACCCAGACAAACGTGCAGTATGATGCAAATTGAAGAAAAATGTTTTAGTTGGTTTGTTGTACACGGAGCACTTTAGAGCTCATTGTTTTTTCAGCATGTACACTGTATGGGAAAACAATTGAGACTGGTTATTCAGGTCTGGTCCCCTTTGATGTTTTTTTTTCGCTGGGGAACAAGAGTGGATTTATTGAATAATTCAAAGCAGGTTGCAAATGGTTCTGTGAAGTACATTTGTACTGATTGTGCATATGGTTTAGTTAGCGAGTGAGTGAGTGAGTAACTACTTGATTTCTAAACTCGTAACTCTAGAATCTATTTGAATGCTGTACTGTTGTGTTGTCTTTTGCCTTGTCAGAAGATTGGGAACAATTTTGTGCGTACTACCACTTAAATCGTACACGTACAGTTGCTCATTATTTCCCAAGAGTCAATAATAATTATTAGTCACCCAGGCTTCATAAAAAGGCTTTGTTTTCTTAATGAGTTAATGCTCATTAGTGCTGGTAGTGGATTCTGGGATTCCGTATTACCACCAAACTCAAAATTTACGTTTCCACACACTACAGCATAGTATTAATGCAGTCATCATATTTATGTTTTTCAAACCATAATTAAACTCAGCAAAATGAATTGTTCTATTGCTTGGTCCCATAGTTTAGTCAGTGAGTATCAGAAAATGTACTGGTCTGTCCCTATGTGGGCAAAAGTGTGTTAAAATTCACATTTTGGTCTCCTAATAAGGAAATGAAAGGTAGGAATTTTTTAATTTTTGTTGGGCTTTCAATAGTATGTAGTTAGTTAGTGTCTATGGAAATGAATAGACTTGAGATTTGCATACTACATTATATCATGTAGTGAGTGAGTGAGTGAGTTTACTACTATGGCACGTTCCAGGGCTGCTCATCTAACGAACTAAATAACTAACAAACTAAGAAACTATAGTCTTGTTTTTTTTATGGTTGAGATAGAAGTGAGAGATAGCGCGGGCTGTTGTGTACAATATAATTCCATTGTGCGTCTAGATATACGTGTCTGTTGTTGAGCTGAGCAGATTCTCCTCCCACAGTAATCACAGTTCTCCACTCAAACGTCTTCATTCTTTATCTTTGGCCTGCATCGCAGCCTCTATTGTGTCTCTGGGGTGTAGCCGTCACGTTTCCTTATAGGCTCCCAAGTTTGACTCCAACATCTTTTCCCCTTTTCTTTCTCTCTTCCTCATTATTCTCCACCATTGTCTCCTTCCTTTTTTCTCTCTCTCTCTCTAGGTTTTGGCAGTCACTCAGCTCTTCTTCCTTTTACCTCTTTCAAAAGAATACATATAGTACCTGCTGACTAACTATAACTAACTAACTAAATATACTAGAAGTAGTCACAATGTGATAGTTGCACTCACTCACTATACTTCATAATGGTCTTTTGCTTTCAGTTTTAGTTGGATATTACTGGAGCAGTTTTAGCTAGCTGGAGACTAATGACTTTATGTTTTGAATTTTTTGTCTTTTTCCTCTGAAGACATGTTTTTTGGGTATTCTTGACTAATGCCATGTGTGATGAGATAGCCTTTACGTTGCTAGTGACACTTTTTTTAAAGTTATTAGGCTAACTAACTACCCGCAGCAGAGTTGAGTAGACGATTTTTGGAAGTTTGTTTAGTATAAGCAATGTGATTTCCGTTCCTTTTTACAATCAAGATGATGGTCAGTTTGTTTAAAGTTGTGCAAAGGTCATAGTTGAGGGATGGAAGGCTATATTCCATTGTTAATATTTTGACGTTAGTTAGTTAGCGTATGGGTATAATAATAATGTAAGGATACGGGTGGTTTAGTCAGTTGTACGTAGTATAGTATACTTAGGAGCTAGATAATACGGAATGGATGGAGTGTAGACAAGAAAATGAGTAAAAAGATGAGAAACTGAGTTTGAGTAAGCCTGGAAGTAATTTTAGTGGGTTTGAAATGTATACTATAGTTAGTGAGTGTTTGGTGCACATCAGGAAAAGTTTAAAAAGGGACGTCAGCCTGTGTATGTGCACTAAAGATAGACAACATCATCATTATTATTGACAGGGCAGTTTTTTTTTTTGTTGTTCCGACTTTTCCTTGAACATGGAAAATGGGATTATCATATTCCATATGAGAGAGTAGCATGAATGGGACGTATGGATAATGGCTACAGTTTGTAGCTAACTAACGTGTAGAGGATGACATGACAACTGCTTTGAATTTGTATTGGCATGTTCCCAAAAACCTATAGAGTCAGTCAGTGAGACGTTACAGAGAGGTAAAAATGTAGGTATTATCTTCTCCTCTCATACTTTTTTCTCTGTCAAGTCAGTTTATAGAGAATAAAAGGCAATTTTTTGACATGTAAGCGAGTCTGACAAGATACGGGTTAGTTACAATCAGTTTTGCCATCAGGGCATATGCAATGAAAGTGGATGCATTTTTATCCGTATTTAGGGGAATCTTTGATTTCATCCATACAATTGTACACCAAAACTGTACCTTTTGTCATGCATGTAAAGGGGATTTATTTTAGGATTGTTTTATAAAGAATGGTTAATGGGATTTTTGTAGATATGCATGGTTAGTTGACTGCCGGGTCTGATGCATTCCACAATCGTGCTGGCTGGTATGTTTTCGTGCAGAATTGTAGCCATGTAAGATGGGAATTGTAGTATACATGTCATCACCTCGCATTTGCTCCATTCTATGAGACTTTTTGGGATCTCTTATGCAAATAGAGAAAGAAAAGAAATGAGAGAGGATGATGGCACATAAAGGATTTGAACTACACGGTACTTTTTGGGCTGTCTTTACTGTTTCCTTTCTTTCCCAAAGCTCAACTCACTTACAGAGTCTCACATTTTCTTTATTCTGTCTCAGTCAGCAAGTTCCCTTTTTTCTCAGGTCATGAATGTCAACGTTTGTGTAAGGAAACTTCCTTTTTATTATTACACACTTTATGCACGAGTATCTACTGTATGGGAAGTATATACAGAGAGTATTACTTTACTCTTTATCTTGGCATTCACTGTTCTCCTCCTTGTGTAGGTCTGTATGTCTCTTGGGTCAAATCCACAAAAACAGGGATACTTTTTTTCCATTAGTTGTTAGTTAGTTACAACAAGTTAAGAATAGCCAAACAAGAGAACAGAAGAGAGCTATATACAGGAATCACTATGTAAACACTAGGCTCGGGATTTATTGCTCATTACTACTTGTACATCCTTGAGTGAACAATAAACAGTGTTTTCCCCCAAAAGAAAACAAATAGGAGGCATTATTATGTCATCTTTGCACTGTGTTTCACTCGAAAGGTAACCAAAATATTGCTGGGTGGACAAATGGCTGCAACGCAGTTTCTTATGCATTGTTATATGGAAAAAATAAATGCTTTGGTTATGGCAGTAGGGGCAATGTAAGAATGTTGAGTAATCATATTGTTTGTTACAAACTACACAAGTTTGTTTAAATGACATTTGACGCTTGAATGAGACTATTTCATTGTGAAAGTAACAATAGCTACACATAGGATTTAAAATGAAATTATCATATATTGGATTGATTGGCCAACAATGATTGATTGTTTCTTGCGCTGTATTAGATTTCCCCAACCAAAGTCAAGCAAGAAGGAAATGGAGAGTCACAAATTTTGCAGCCACAACATCAGCATTTCCCTACAAGTGGGGAGCAGGTTACAAAATGGACTTCAGTCCTAATTCGGAACAGCAAGCCCGGGTCACATGGGAATTGAACGGAAAGGTAACATTTGCGATTTTAAGCTACAAAAACAACCTGTTTTTTTTTTTTTTTGCGGGAATTTAAACATTTTCTTTTTTTGTAGAATGGAGTTAAGCAACAACAATCACAACAGCCCATTCCTCCATTCATGGGATCTGCTGCTGCCGCAGCAGCTGCAGCTGCTGCCATGAGTCCGAATTTCGTTTTGTTTCCATTTTTGGATCAATTGCATCATGCATCAGCCACTGGAGCTTTCCCAGCCCAGTTGCAGAATATGCAACCTTTTTTGCAGAAGAACAACGTATGTGCATATACCATTTTCACCAACTTGTTTTATTCAGCTAAGTTTTAAATATTTTGGACCAATCAATTTTATTTTCCTTCTTTAGCAAATGATGTCATCCCTTCATGGATGGCCAGGATTGGCGATGATGCCACCCCAGGCTACTAGACCTCAACAACAACCGGTTCACAATCGTCAGGAGCCATCGCCACCAGCTCGATCGTCATCTTCATCCTCTGAAGCTGATGGTCCATTAAATTTGTCAAAGCCGAAAAGTCAACATGGCTCACGGGGGAGTCACCACAACACGAATTCCAATTATAATGGACATTCTCCTCGAACTCCACCCACGTCTGGAGCTCACGGTCGCTCCACCCCAAATTCTTCGGCTTCTGATTCCTCCAAGCATCAACAGCAAGTGGCAGCGGCAGCAGCCGCTGCTGCTGCAGCCAATGCAGTTCCCCCAGGATTGGTTTTGCCCCCAAATTTTATGCCATTTGCCACCTTTCCGTTGCCGTCTGGTAAGTTGTTTTACAAACTGGTTGAGCATTGGTTTCAAATGGAATGTTGAATAAATATAAATATAAATAAAATGGAATGTTTTTTTTCAGGTGGTGGAGGTAAGGAGCAATCTTTTCCGTTTTCTCCTTCATTGCCACCAAATTCAATGGGATCCGGTAAAGGTGGTCAGTACGGTGGACCTGGATCCATGTACAATGTGAATGGAAGTGGAGGACATGAAGACGAGATGATGATGAGCCCATCCAGTAGTGGGACTCGAGGTAGCAGTAATAACAAAGATGATTCAGGTGGTGATTTTATCACTGCTTGCCAGCAAGGTGAGCAACGTACGTATCCCTTTTTGGTTTACTAATATCCATAATTCTATATTTGGGATTGAAAATGTGTGTTTTATAGTTTGAGTACAAATTGACGACTGTTGTTCAATAGGTGCAAAAATCATCCGACAACAAAAACGAGAGACTGAAAGCAAACCTCATATCAAACGTCCCATGAATGCTTTCATGGTGTGGGCAAAGGATGAGCGGCGTAAGATTTTGAAAGCATGTCCGGATATGCATAATTCAAACATCTCTAAGATACTGGGTGAGTTTAGTATGGTTTGATTCTGTAAGTTAGTTGTACAGTTAATTAAGTTAATAAGTGGTGTAGTTGTTAACACTATTATTGTTTTGCTAAATTACGGTCTAATTGTCATAGGTGCTCGGTGGAAGGCCATGAGCAATAGTGAGAAACAACCCTACTATGAGGAGCAATCTCGTCTTTCAAAGCTGCATATGGAGAAGCACCCAGATTACCGGTACCGACCGAGACCAAAGAGGACGTGCATTGTGGATGGCAAGAAAATGCGGATTTCCGAGTACAAGGCGCTCATGAGACAAAGGCGACTGGAGATGAGACAGATTTGGTGTCGCGATGGAACTTTAAATGCTCCCCCAGGGGCAGGCAGTGGTCTCAATGAGATGTCAGATCTGAGTCAATTTTTCCAAGGGAATAGTGACATGGCTCACCTTAGGTATGTATCTATGCTCTATATTATTTGCATACATTTCCTGTAGAGTCGAGTTTGATTTGGATTTTTGCTGTCTTCTTAGGGACGATACATCGGAAACTAGTAGTGCAGACGGAAGTTTGTTTAACGACTCTCTTCATTTGCCCGAAATGGATAGCCAAGAAGTGCAACCTTCTCCGTGAAGATTGAATCCACTTTAGGCCATTTATTCAAGTTAAGGAGTTACAGTAGCAGCTATATATTGTTATATAACTTTTACTATGTACTTTATTATTGTATTTGACAAATCATCATGAGTTTTTTTTCGAAAGTGATGGTGATAATAGAAAAATGAATGCTTTTGAAGGAACGTGTACTAACTAATGGTAGTTGCTAGGATTTTCCAATTGTTCCTCTACAGTTAGCGTGAAAAGCTCAGATTTGTAGATTTAGAATTGTAAATGGACAAGAGAATACTTTTTTTGCCCGAATGAACTGAAACAATGGATCCTCGCTGTTGTTTGTAATTGACAACGTTTAATGAATTTACTTACTATGTACATTGAATACATAGTATATGGATTGTGTATAACTATGTACTGGTTATGTACATATTATGTACCTATTTTCCAGTTACGAGTGAGTAGCTTATGGATTTTGACTTCTAGTTTTTTTTGTAGACATTTGAGTTCTAGGATTGCTTCTAGCTACATTTCTATAAACTTATGCCCATTGTTACCAATATTTTGTAACTTAGTTAACTTATTGTTGTGACTGGCGAGTTCATTGTGTCAAAAGGAAATGGTTGTACATAACGATGGTGAAAATATTAAAATGATATAGGATCTATAGGTAATATGCCTCTCATGCCAGTTTGATATTACTATAAGTAGTTAGTTAGTTAGTTAATTTGTATGCAGTTTGGTGTAGATTTTTTAAATATTAAAGATTGACTGTGAGAATGCTCTTCTTCTCCACTTGGGCTTTGTTTACACCGGGAGAAGAGTTCTATTGTTAGCTACGCCATTGCCATCTGCTGAAAAAAGGGGAGAAATTCACAAGGGTAACAAAGTTGTGACGCCGCGAGTACAGGTGGAGCGCATGTCCTCATGTTTTTCTCTTTGTCAGTTTTCTGGTCTCCGTAGTCCATTTAAAACTGTTACTAAATAGGACTAAAATTTCCATTCAATACAAATTACATAATGGTATGTAAATGATGTTTGTAGTCTTGAATAAACAAATCATTGGTGTACATTGTGAGTAGCATGAATGGAATGAAATGTATGTAAAAATGTTATTGCTAACTAACTTTGTTTTAAACAATAGACTAATTAGTATGAGGATGAGGAGCTACTTAAGGTTTCCTAATGGGACACGATTGTTAAAAAATCACTCCTCATCAAATGTTGTATGTATAGAGAGAGACTGGTCCTGCATACTGCTAGGTAAGGTAGCGCGTGTAATTAGTGTAGTACGAATCCTAATATATTCTGCACTAATTGTCTAATGCAGTTGACAATTACAAACCATGTATAAGATGTAGGAATTTGACGATGACTTAGTAAGTTAGTTAGACAATTCATCCATTTGTGATCTTTTTTTCTTGTGCACATTGATCATCATTGTTATCTCTGTAATTGTTATATGACTATTGTGGCTAAATTAGCCATGTTAGTCTGTGTATATAGAAAAATACAGCTTTAAGTCATGTATTAAGTGTACAAAGAAAATGTTGGAAGAACTCCCCAATCCGTGGTGTATGCTTAAAATCATTGTACATATTACTAGTGTGTGAATTTTTTGTGCTGCAATTGATAATGCATTTTTTAAGGTATACACAAACTACTGACAATGGATACATTTCCCGGTTGAAAATAATATCGTTGTATATTCATCACCACTCATTATCATCACTCTCTGCATATAATAATGTATATATAATTTGATTGTGTACAAAAAATCCTTTTTTTCATTTTGTTCCTCACTTGTGCACTGTCGTGTTATTTATTTCAGAGTCCGTCGTATATGATGGAGCTTGAATGAAAAATGTACCCATGTATCAAATTACGAATGCAAGGCGTAATGATATTATTGTTATGCGTGTGTCTACAAAAAAGATAGTGACTAACTAACTATAAAAAGTACATGCTTTCTGTACTATGGTACATTACCAATGCTATGAATCTAGAAACGGACAGTCGATAGTTACATATTAATACTACTAATGGTATGTGTCTAGCCAATTTGTAAGAAAATTGTCATCACCATAAGCAAGCATTATGTATAAAATTTGTACTACTCCTCTCTTACTCTATAAATTGTTACAGTTAACTAGTTAGTTAGTGAGTTGGTAGCTAAAATCTCATATGAGCGTGTGTTTTTTCTTGTATTTTTGTAGTTGGCACAAAAAGTGTATGGAGCTAACCAACTAAATATGTTTTCCCTCTAAGGTCAGTGAGCGGGGTTTTGAAAAATGTGTGAGCATCTCAGATGTCAAAAAATACTATAAAAAGGAATGCCAACGACACGTAGTAGTTAATAGTTAGTGATTTTTAGTGTGTGCGTAAATCCTAAGGTCACATTTATGTTTCTAGTACTTGCAGGTACTGTTATTATTTAGAAAAGCATTTAACTACAAAATAAAATGAATTCACATGGAGATGAGCAGATTTTTTGTGTACTATATTTCATTTGGCCGTTGGCTGCACAGTAGTTAGTTACTTACTTACTTATAGTTATAGTGATGATTCGGCAAAAAATTGTGAGAAAAACATCCTCTATTGACATGAAGATCCCTATCAATGAACATTTTGGACAGAAACTAACCAACTACACCATCATGCCATGTGAATAACACTTGAAGGGAAAAAACGCATACGTTTGCAAAATGAAACCCTTGTACCATATAAAAATGATCATACACAATAGTAAGAGACACTAATGATATGGAAAATATAACTAGAGAGTTTTTGTCCCGTAAGGATTGTACAGGGAGAAAAAAACGGTGGTTAGTTTTACCCCTTTGGAACCCTTGGTGGACACAGATAAGAATCCTTATGTGATCATCACATATTTTTTGGTTCACAAAGATTTGGTCCCAAGATATGAAATTTTTGTTGATCATCACTCTGACTTACTGAGCTGACGAGAAAAAAATTATGTATGCGTGTGTGTGGTTAGTTATGGAACAAAGAAAAGGGTTCATTCCTAGTTACTACATATGCATATGCCCACACCAACCTATAACACTAGGTAGTTAGTTAGTTCGTAAAAATCTAGATATATTATAATGTATATGGATTATGCAATAGTTAGTTACTAGTTAGTTAGTAATGATAGTGAAGAATAAACTGAACAATTTAGTACTAGTGTTTGTGGCATTTGAAAAATTTAAAAGTCCCTGAAGAATTTTTTGGTGGGCCAAAGGCCATTTGAATGCCGATGAAAGGGAATTATGCATTATCATTTACCATTTGACCTGACCTTCATAATATACACTTGTGGATGGATAATATTATCTTGCCTGGAGACTTGGCTGTAGCAATTAAGTGAAAGCGGAGTATTGTTTCAACAAAGCATTGTTACAGATGAGTTTTTTTCCCTTTTTGAATAATTGGTAACTTTGGTAAGCATAGGGCTCTTTGTTTTGGACCAGCTGTGGATATCTCGAGGCAAATTAGTGGATGAAAACAAAATCAAATGTCGATGATGGTTCAATAGGAAGAAAAAGGAGTTAATAACTGGTTACGTACTCATATGAATCGGGGCGTGCATACTACAGATATTAAAATGAGACTCGTGTGCAGCACCCATTAGGTTTTGTGCATAGGGGAGTTGAGATGAAATGAAAACGAACGCTGGACCTTAAGGGATGATTTTTTTCCTGGTCACGATATGATGCCGAAAGAAGATATTGCTTACTTGCTCAGTTTTTAAAAGGTTGGCCCGTGTGCTGAAACAAATAGTTCTGGTTACAAAGAACAAAGGCAAAAGAGTTTACAGCTGGTTCAACCGTTTGACTAATGAAAATTAAATGGAACATTAGTTGCTTTAGTTGTGTACTGACTGAGTTTGTTACATTAATACTTATTAGAGTTGGTACATACTACATACATACACATGTATGCTTGTTACGTACATTGACTCTTGAGATTTTTTCCGCTCCTTTCGATTGATTATGCTTTACTAACCAACCAGCTAACTAACTAACTATATAAATGGATAGATTAGATGTAGAATTGTTCCCCTTTTAGCTCCACAAATCATCACGGGTTCGGTAGGATTGTGACAAGGGCCAATCCTCTTAAAAGCTCACAGTGTGGTTCAAAATTGACGCATGGTGGAGGAAATGCTATAGGGATACTAAACTAGTCACTTATGGCACTTGAATTAGTAATAAGCTTTTAAGTCCAAACGAATATAATGTTCATCCTGTAGGCAACTAATACTGACTGCGTTCGGAGAGCATTTGTCTCCCATGGCAACTAGCGAAACCTGCAGATGATAAAATCACGCACCGAAATCAAAAATCTAAAGCCACTAACCAACCAAGTCTAATCTTAGAATCTGACTTTTGACTTGCTAGTAGTGCCACACATATAGTTTTTGAGTTCACCCTCCCAAGAAATGTTCACACTCGGAAAATTGGTGAGATGACATCTTTTCCCCAACCGCTCGTCTTGTGTGGCAAAACAAAGGAACCAAAGAGGCATTAAATGTGGTCCGTTGTCTTCCTTTTTTTGTGTGTAAATTGGGGCCTCCACACCACAGAAAATATTGAGGCAGGAGAAGGCAACAATAGAGCTCACCCGCATCTAACTATATGTAAGTTAGTTAGTTAGTTTGTTTGTTAGTTAGTGCGTTATTTTGGTTCCCAACTTATTCGTTGTGGTTACTTACTTGTGACTGGTGACTTTTCTTTGTGATCCCCAGTAAGTTAGTTAAAGTTGCCGACAAAGGCCATGTGAATGCACACAAGCCTGGCAGTGAGTTTAGAAAATCTCAATTATATGGTCTTTAATATGATTTGACCCATTTACTTTCACACAGGTGAAATTCTATGCATGAGCAGACTAACGAAGGAACTAACTAGCTTACTTTACATGTCTTGTGTCGCCAAAAATTGAGCAGTTGGCGTGAACTTATAGATTATCCTCAAGTTGGATCTCATGTCAAGGCTTTTAGTTTATAAAAGTGGACATGTGTTAAGAAAAATGTAGTGTCATCATGTCACCCCAAAATGTACTAGGGTAATGCGTGTAGTTCATGTACTGATAGAAAATTTGAGTGGACAGATTTGCTGACAAATCATCACACATGTACAGATAAGGTACAGGCTAAAATTCACATGTACAGATGGATATTTAGTTAGCCTTATATATACTAACTATAACTAAAAGTAAGTTATTATAATGTAGGGATTAAGGGAATGCAAGGTTAGTCTCACTTACTAACTATATGTAACTAGCTAAAAGTGTATTTTTGTTTTGTCACAAGAATAGAAATTAGCTGGATGCTTGCTCCCATTTTGTCCGTTAATTTGGTATATCATGACTTGCCATTTCCCGTGGTTAGTAGTTATCATGTACACATTGAATTTGCAATGTACCACACACATTTTTAGTGTACAGTCAAGTGGGTATTGAGGCTGACAAATTGGACAAACCCGCACCCCGAAATGACTGTCCAAAAGTGCTCATATGGATAGTTTCCCATAGGGGATATGTGATACATAGACATTGGGATGCATTTTTTTTTTATTTATTCATCGATATGTCGTACTCTAAAACATGTGTGCGTGACAACTGAGACATTTGATGGACTCAATATGGGTAGTGAGTGAGCGACTGCCGTTAACTTTGGAATTTGTGATGATGAAACAAATGATACAAGGGAGTATGTACAATGAAACATTTTTATATTTTTGCTATTGCATTCTGTACGTATATATATGTGTGCGAGGGAGGGGACCCTGGCAGGGTCCATTAACATTACATTATTGAAAAGCCATTGCATTTTTAAGGGAATTACGGGCAAACACAACATGTAAGTTAATACGACCAGATGACCAAAAATGAAAAGACTGGTGCATAGCAATGCACACTTTTTATTATTCTATGGACCATCATTACTTTAGTTTGTATGTGTATAATATTTGTGCCGTTGTTTCAGCAGCAGGGTGGGTGCACTAACTAACTAAACTATAATGGGTAATAGTACATTTGGTGATAGCTGCATACATGTGTAGTGCACATTTTTTGGATGGGCATTATTGTGAATCCATGTCATATCACCCGTTATAATCTTCTTTAGGGATGAATCGGATAAGCCATCATTATTTTTTTCAAGTCTTGGTGGTGCTGCGGTGGTGACGTTCACATTATTAACACAAAATGTATGGCTGGCACTATACTATTTGTTGCGTGAGATTCAAGTTGATTGAAGGGACCCACCCTTCCAATTTACTTTGTACAATTGATAAGGCCCACATGCCACATCATCAAGTTATAATACTATTCAATATGAAATGTATTTGTTAGTTAGTTGAGCACTCTAATGTTACCTTAAGGATCCAAAAAATCCAGTTCGTTATTATTATTATTATGAAATTGAAGGTCAAAGTGAAACCAACTTTTTTGTTGTCCAAGTTGTGAGAATTTCCAAATCTTACAGGTAGATACATAGGTCAATAAAATCATTGTATATCTCAAGATTCCCGGTTCACACAGAAATTACATGCATAGAATCTATATTGAGACATATTTTTTATTCGTGACTCTCACCTTCATATACCTTATAAAGAGAAACAATCTAACATCAGTTATAGTTAGTTAACGAAAATTGCACTGAAGATAACGAATGAATCCTTTATCTCCGCATGTAATCTGGTCCCACACAAATTAGACTATGAATTGTTAACGAGTGGAGACCAGACAGGAAATTGAGAAAACCATAGGTCACCTCACCTATACGACTCCATATACCATGTGTAGTTAGTTTTGTCCCTGGGAAAATTTTCATCATGTTTTCACCATTTAACACACAATTTGACGAATGCATTTACTTACAACGATTCATGTACTACATAGGTAATATGTAGACAGTTAGTTAATAGTTAGTTCCAAACCATTTGGTTTCAATTTTTTTGTACACCTATGGACTGACTGACTGACTATCTATGGGTTTGAATATCCTGTTTGTTTTCCTTGGCTACTATTAATAGTGCAAACAAAGAAGATAATGGATCACACATCACCACCATAATGTATATGTATGCATAGGACAGGACCATAGTTACTAACTAACTAACCAACTACGGATTTTAAGTCTCTCATCCCTGACTATGGGCAGTATTCACGGATTAATTTCTACAAATTGTTCCCAGCAGGTGGATTCCACTGGTTTCTTTGTACACAATGGAAAGTGCACATGACACCGGAAAAGAGGAAGATTTTAAGTACTCAAAGCTAGTTATAGTTAGTTAGGATTGGGACCCCTTTGAATCAATCCGAAAGATGTAAAACGAGAAATTAAAGGCCGTCACTTGCTATCCCTTAGGCATACAGTTTCTGTAATGGCTACATTTGGCAAGTAAAACGCTTTTCAAGGGACTTAAATATTTCACCAGACCCAATAGGATTTTCCACCAGTCCTAATCCTATTTCCTATTTACACACATTGAACTTTCGGAGACCGGAACAATGGCATATGCGTTATATCCGATATGTGATTCAATTGTGTGTGCATGTCACCATGTGATTAAGCATGTACAAAGTTGCGACCTCCGTTTACACTCGGACTACATACTAATTACGTATGAAAATGAGCATACATGCATATCATCAATATCCGTCATGAGAGCATTTTGTTCGTTTATTAATTTGTTGGTGGAATGATACATAGGATTTCATCCTGGGATCATAAATCACTTGATTTTAATGATGTTCCCTTGTTCTACTCAATAAGTGTACGTACGAGGAAATGGATGGATGGGAAACTGAAATTTCACTCTCCGGAAGTTGAATTATCCAGTCTCTTTGTTTAAAGGGAATTTTTTACACGGAACTTTGTAACACATGTGAGGTTGGGGACAGTTATCGATGAATTTGCATTCGGTTTACATAATATGTAGAGGGAATTAGTAATTGCAAATTTTACATGCGTGTTTAATTACTCTGGTATTAAAATAGGGTTTGTATATCTAACCGGGCCGGGGAAAAAACTTTTCTCCATTTCGGAACACTAACTCCCATCTTGCTTGGCTAGATTTTGAAAAATGATTACGTTTTTAGCTTTTTTGAATTTGACTGTTGAAAATACATGAGCCGCAATGTTCTGTCTTCTGTTTTTGTGTGAAAAAATATCGATCCATGTAATGACATGAAAAACTAACCAAACCCGCAAAACCCTACATTTGTAATTGTAAGCATTTCATCTCCATGTAACTTAAAAGGCAAACTTACCATCAGTCACCAGGTGAAGGGAAATAGTAAAACCACCGAAAAAATGTTATTCACATAGTTTGTTGTTTTTTCGCAGTAATTATGCGATTCAGGGGACACACAGAGCATGCAAATAAACATTGTTAGTTAGTTAGTCTGTTTAGTACTAACTAACTAACTAACTACTAATGGCGCACGTTCTACATTGATGAAGCAGTAAGTTAAAATAATTAGGGCTGGTACAAAGAAAAAGACAAGTCGTCAAGCTCCTAAAAATGGAATACAAGTTCATTAGTACTCTAAATTTTTTTCCTCCTCTTTGAATACAAGAGGTTCATTAATGAACCATAAGGAGTTTTGTTTCCAGTTTTCACATTTTTATCATTTCTTTGAGGGCACGCTTTAACTCGCCTGCAGTTCATTAAACCAACAGTTTTTATGCACTACAATTTGTATACACACAGAGTGGAGGAAACGATACCCTCGTAATTATTGCCAAGCAACAAAAGGGCGAGCATACATATAGGGTTGGGTCATCTATAAAGGGTTTAATGTATATGAATAATGCTTACTAACTAACTAAAAGTTACTAATATTTTTTAGATCTGTCTAAATGGCCAGGTGATTGTTTGGGTAATTTACACCTGGATGAACGCCTCTCCTCATCTGGTATCATAATAATAAATGTAGGATGATGAGAGATGATGCACCCACTCATCTCAAATATTATTATGCTCATCACTAATTGTTTCGGTTCATAACTGTCCCTTTCACGAAATTTATAATGATATGGACTATAGGGGGAGGATGCGTGTACGCACGAGGTTATAAACAATAGCCAAAGTGGTTGGAAAATAGAATTTTGGACTAAATTTAGTTGGTAATCCCTATTTGCTGTATGCACAGACCACTATAATGATGCGAGCTAGAGAATGTCATTATTAACTAAAAGTGACTGACTCCGGCTTAAATGTTGGCAATCATTGATTTGACACACGAGCATTAAATTCTTGGGCACTGTATCTAATGTGTGAGTTGAAAGTCGATGGCAGCAAAATGATGCATATCAAATTTTAAGGGTTTAGTTAAAATGGAATGCATATTATTTTTAGACGGGAGTTGAGTTGTTATCTCATTGAAATTGGAGACGCGGCAAACTAAAGTTGTCACATTTCTTCAAAATTCGAAAGGGTTTTCACTTCTCACCTAAGGCGAAGAGGAAGTCAAATGTGGAGACTTTAATTAATATAAAATTTTAAATTATGATTTAACGATTAGAGATGTGCGCCGGTGTCGGCGCAAATTATATCTGCCTTTAATTTGTAAGTAGGGATCATTCATACTGTGTTAATTAATGATTGTCCATTAAAAATAGTTTTGAAATTAATGGACTTAATATGGAATTTAATTAATGACGCCAGTGTGTACTAACTAACTACCGCTTGACAAGCTCTTGGGTATCGTATATTGTCTGAATCAATTATTAGTTTTGACTTGATTTTTTTAATAATTTGTGCATTATTTTTGTATTCTTAGCGATTATTCTCAAAATCTGTAACTATGGAATTCCGGCGTCGCCTCCAAAACCAAATCCCAACGCCTTGTATCTGGTCATTACTAACTAACTAATGCTAATGTCATTTCATGTCATATACGGAAAAAAGTGGTTGACTACCTGGAAACATAGCTATCAAGCTAACTACCAACTAACTATGAAATGCGTGTATGACCAAGGTAACTTTTTGTGAGCTAACTAAAGCACATAACTAATGTTATACTCTTCTTCTGTAAGTATGTGAGTGAGCAAAAAGTAACTAACTACAACATGAGTGAGTACGTATGTCCATAGGTTGTGCTTAACTATACCTCCTATTTATTATTATCCCCTTTTTGTCCGTTGAGCAAGTCGAGCCCAGGACTAGATAAGAGCATTTCAAAAATGCTTATCAACGTGATGCCACTAACGGCCACTCTTCATTTTCTCTCAGACGCTCCTCACAGAACGATCCTCACGTTTTTCCAGTTTTGTTCGCCTTTTTTTTTGGTTCCTCCATTATTTAAGTTGTCATCCCCCCTTGACTTATTTTTGGGTGCTACTTGTTGGATACATTTTCTGTAATTCTGTCTTTTCGATTATCATCGCAAGAAAAAATTCAAATGTATCAAAATAGTCTTCGCATGCAATCTCGACAAATTGCATCCACAGTCAAAAGGTGAGAAATTTTGTCCGTTATTAGTATATAGTTAGTTAGTTAGTTAGTTAGTTGATTAGGTGCAATATGTTTCATGTGCATGTGGGATTCGGATTGCATATTGCTTGTTAGTACGTTTATTTACTTAATATCATGTGGTGATGACTGCGAGCATTTGGAAAGCATACGTTGTCCGTTTTTTCACTTTTTTACACCAAAGTTCAATAACTGAAGAAACGGTTTGTTTTGTTTCCAAATTTTTAGCAACCTAACAATTGAATAACCTGTAGAAGGTATTTGACCCAGAGTTTGTTATGCACTGCATTGTTCGTTAGGTGAACATTATACGCAGGCGTAGTGTAGGGCCAGTCTTTTGTTTTGGCTTGGTTCGTTCAACTTGTATTGATGATTGCAATGCAAGCAACGAATGAAAATGAAATGGATGTTAGAAATCTCAACGGTTGATTTTACATTTCATTTGCTACGAATTTGTCGTTGTATTCAGACCTGTTTTTTTTTTGTGCTTTTGACGTTTGAGACTTATTTTTGCAATTTATTGTGCTATTATTTTGACGTAAGTATTGCCAAATGGTGTTTTCTGACTTTTAGATCGCGGAATTTTTGGTATCATTGATTAGTTTTAAAGATAAGGGTTGGATCTAGAGTATAATAATAATAGTTCGTTGAAAAATATTTTATCTTTTTTGCAGTTAAAACTATTCTCAATTGAAATCATGATGTAGTTAGTAAAAGTAGAGTTTTTTCTAAGTATGTGAATGTTGTGCTATAGTATTGAATATTAGTTAGTCACGAGACACCCCACAAATATTATCTAGCTCTAATATTCCATGTGTTTTGCAGGCTGCCACCTATCAAGGACGAATTACCTTCCTGTGCTAAGCGGAGTTTACAAACGGGCCGAAAAATGCAGCCAATTGATATTTTCCGTCGAAAACTCCACAATAATAACAACGCCTGTGATAAACCATCGGAATCCTTATCACGATGCTTATTTGGAGCCCCCGATGTGAAAAAAATGGAAGAGTTTTCTATCAAGATCCAAAGGACAACGGCACTGACATTTAGCCAGAAATGGAACTTTGATATCATCCAGCAGCAACCAACTCCTTCTTCTGAGTCAAAACGATATGAATGGTCTGAAGTTATGGACTCAAAATCCATGGCTAGGAGCAATAGACACAGATTTGATGTCCCATTGGCTCCTAATGCTCGTCCCACAACACTACTGTTTGCACCTGCTGGTGAGCCTACAGAAAATGTGATCACTTCCAGTCCATCTCTGGACCAACAGCAATCCACGCAATCAGCCACCATGGATCATCATCAAAATCCTGCATTGTCACCTTTCAAGGAGCCCTTGAGCCGCCTGGATCCTGGAGAACCTCGAAGTCCTATGAGACTCCGTCTTCGAAATTCAACTTCACCCTCGAGTCCAATGAGGTCCAAAAGTCCTTTCAAAAACACGCCGTCCAAGCATTTCCAGAAAATGGTCAGTACTGGAGCCGATTTATCTCCATCACCTAAAAAATTCAAGCAAGGGACTATCACTGGTGAGTACCATTATTTTTTGTATTTCATAAAAAAATATGCTGACTAGTAACAAGCTAACTAGGGATTGGTATAAATAATAATAATAATAGGCAAGTGTCATTTTGGAGGGAAAGTTTCTATAGTTTTACTTTAGTGACGCACGTTTGAGTGCGTATGCAAAATAGTTGAGATCAGATAACCAGTGCAGTCCACAATATTTTGTGGATCTTGGCTTTTGTTCATTTGAATTCCCAGGTATACTATTAGCTCCAAGGAAAGCATGCCAACTAACTAGCTATTGATATTACATTTTGCATAAAGACCTGGGTGACACTTCACCAGCGTTGAAATCCAAGGATAAGTAAACGGACAAAAGTTTGTGTGTTTTGTGCTATGTACTATGAGTTGAACAAAAGACGCATTGTATAGAGGAATTTGGAGTTCATACCTAACTAACTATCATACTGTGGAGTTTTGCACGTGGCTTTTCTTTATTCTTTTCCATAAATGTGGAGATAGAGGCAGTCCTATATAGTTAGCTAGTGTGAAAAAATAAGTAAGTAAGTAATCAACTAATTTTTGGGATGCTTTTACCTTGTACAAGTGGCAAATTGCTGAATCACTTGTCCTTTTCACATTCAACTCACATAATGTAGGTGAGCCGGCACTACTGGGAATGTTTTTAGCATGCATTCGTCATTAGTTAGTCCATGTGTATGTAGTGCGAAACGTGAGCTTATGATGTAACCAGCTATAGCTAGCCAACCAGCATATGCAAAAAGCCGTGGTTTAGGAGAGCTCAACAAGTGGTGAGAATTTTATGTTCGTCAAGAGCAAACAGTTCTTCTTTTTTACCATCATGTTTGTTATTCATCACTTTATTGCCGTGATTTTGTTCGCAAAAAGGCAAGCAAGGGCATGGCGAAAAGTGCGGGAACTTGGTCACAATGAAACTTTGCCAACATGTTGTTGTTTTCCCATATTTTTTATCACTCGCTTGACATGTGTGTACCGGTTGTGCGCATTAATCACCTTGATATAATAATATATTTGATAAGATACAGGGAAAATCTCAGTCTGCCAAAAATTCATGTCATTAGGTTATCAAATATTTTCCAACTATTTGCTACACATGATCAGGTAGGAACATGTTTTTTCACCATTCTGGAACAATCCATGTGTCGCCGCAGTTGATTTTTGTCATTCCATAACAGGTTATCCTTTTCTAATTGGATTCTCAAGGGTTTTCAATTGAATTCAATTAACACTGTAGCTAACTATTAGACTTGCGTATTTTCTGCGTAACTAACTTACTAACTGGCTATTATGTTCCATAAGGCGGCATACTAACCTACTTCTTGATTTCATTTATACTTTGTTTACCCGTGCACCAGGTGGACTAGAAATTTTTCCTTTTGAAGGTAGCAGGAAGAAATCTCTTAAATAAGACGTAGTAATATTTTAGCTTCTTACATTCAACTGCTGTTGTTCTTTCCATCACCATCTCGCGCCAATATTCATTCTTGTTTGTTCAATCTTTTTGGTCACGTCAGTTGGTTTAGTTAGTTGACTAATATGGACCTTGTGAGGAATTGGCACATGTGCCTACTGGAAGTCCTTGGTTGGCATTTCCTTATACATGATGGTATCCAGCATATAGTCCATACGGATAAGTATAAGTTCTTTGGTTGGCAACAGGCTTAAACTTAACCTAGTGAGAGAGCATATAGGAAAAAATACATTATAGTTTGGTACTAACTAAGCAACTTGCATGATGCATATTACCTGTGCTTTTTGTGCACTCTGTTTATCTTTGGTGGCTGCATCCACGTTTTTTTGCTCCTCCATGCGGTATGACTGGTTTGCAGTTCTTGAATGGGGCACTAGCAGCTTCACGTGTAGCATTCATTATATAATGGTGATTTTCATAACGGCTCTCAAGGTTGTTTGTGTGCTAAGAGAGGGAATCTTTTTTCCCTTTCCTTTGTGTGTCATTTGGCCGAGAATGAAATCTGTGTTGTCTTTCTGCGAATCAGGTTTTCTCTACGTGCGAGTAAGCCCAGCTCATCTTGGACTATGTCCGTTCGACTTATACATATGAATCTATAGCTAATATTATAGTTATAGTTGGATAGCATTTTAGGTAGGTAATTAACAACCTGTGAAAACTAAGGATGAAGAATGACAAAAACTGTATTTGTTTCCAGACGAAAGAAAGGACAGGGATTGCTTTTATTATTCACATTTAGTTTTAGAATATCCGTTGACTTTGATTACGCATAAAAAGGCTGTTATCAGCATCATGATGCCTTGAATTCCACTTACACTGGTAATTGAACGGCTGCACAAGTCAGTTCAAATGATACGAACCATAGGATGAATAAAAAAGTCGTAAAAATAAGGCTACATGGGGAAATTGGTTGCGTACTGGTTTCGTTTGGCTTCTAGTGTTCATTTGATTCACTATATGCATTATAAATAATTATGACAATAACACGATATGATGTGCACCAGAATATGAATGTTAAGGTAGGTATTAGGTATAGTTTGTTAAGTTATCGTTAGTCAGTTGGTTATAGTTAGGTAGGGAGGCAGAAGAAAAGCTTATAATCGGAAAACCACTTGTGCATGTATTCACATGTCATCACATATTTGCATTAATAATTTTTGGAGGGAACTCTTCCCATTGGTTTCAAGTGTTATCTTTTTGAATTTATTCACCGTGTTATCTCCTTTTTGTCAGATTGTCCGTTTCGTTCAGTCCAGTGCATGTTTTTCACTGTCTTATATTATTATTATGAGCACTTGGGTCAACTCATCATATAGTTAGTTAGCTTGTTAGTTAGTTTGCATAATGTCGTCAGTTTTGGCGCAATCTTTTACCAATAGATATAGTTTACTCTGTCGTCAATTTGCTATTCATGTACTAATGAAACAACGGAGGACATGGCGGTCTTTTGGGACATAATGATTATGATGATGTAGGTAATTAGGCTGTACAAACATTTCTCACATATTAGTCCGTCCGTATACGTAAGAGCTGAAAGCCTTGACTTTGATATCTGTAGTTAGTGAAGTAAGCTAGTTCTGTTTTTTTTTTCGTTCTTTGTATTTGCTTTTCGCAACTACAGGTCTGATGGTTAGGTTATGCATGTAAGTATGATGTTTTATGACTTTGGTCTTGAAGATTGCTGCATAGGTTCATTTCATTGGAAACTGGAATGAATGGTCAATATTATCTTGGGGTAAAAACTTGTGATGATAAGGGTTGGTTATAGTTAGCTTGTTAGGGCCTCAAATGATTAGTCACTCTGACGGTTGAAGTAGAATTTTGTTGGATAAGTCAGCTTTGAAAGGTTATTGAGAATGTTTTTTTTGTTTGATTTACAGATTATATGCGGGTGAAGAAAACTGCCGTTCAAAGTGGGAAGAAAATTTGAACCTGAGCTGATTTTTTATTATAAAAATTGGTATAAATGAGAGTCATTTGTTTGGTGAGGTTTGGATAGTTGTTGTTGCTACATAATGTTTGCTAATGAATTGAAATGACTGAATCTTGTACTGATGTTGGTTGAAATAGAATGAGAAAAGAAAAAATGCAATTACATGTGTGGAATCAATACATTCCTGTAGACTATTACACATAAAAATGATGGCACAAGCTAAACCAAATTTTAGAATATAGTTCGTGCTGTACATAATATTATTATTTGATGGCCTCTACAGATTTTCCAAATACTATATAAGTTGGAAAGATGCGTTTCTCCAGAATTCCTAAATAAATAATAGTATGGAGTCTTAAAAATGTATAGTTATAGTTATGAAAGTATAGTAATCCTATTGTAGGTACTTATTTAGTTGTGAATTCTCGATCTGAAAAACTAATTCTAACTCTTCTATCAATCCAGAAGAAAAGTCTAGTCTTTCAGCTAATCTCAAGTCATATGATTTAGCTCCAGAATATATAGTAGTCAAACGCTATATAGAAAGATATATATATATTATATTTAAGTACATGCATATAAATACCATGATGATTTCCTTTATAACTTTCCTCAATAATTTAGTAGTTATTATTAACTTTCATACTATTCAATTAATTTTCATATTATTCTTTAATTATTTTACTTGATTCAGAAGCAGTTGCTTCATGTTGAAAGTAAAAGTTGTTTCAAATATGGTGGTTTTTTTTTACAATTTTCTTACAAAACTTTCTATCCTTGGAGAGATTATATTTTTTGAGCTCCTTGTTATAGTCGATGACTAAAAACATTTACTACATGTCTAAATTCCTGTGCCTGTTGTTTTCTAACTGTGTGTCATGACTTGAAAATAAATATCCAAATGTTGCATGTTTCAACAAATAACTGAAATGACTTGTGTGTTCGTTGTTCATTTATTGTTTTCTTCATATTGGCGCTAATTTTTTGCTATGATTATAGTACGTACGACGTCATGAGGAAAATATGCGATCCATAAAATTCAAGGTTTAATTCTGAGAATCCATCACCTGTGACTTCCGTCTTTAAATGTAGGCCAAGGCTTATCAGATTTTGTCATCATCATACATTTTTAAAATTTTATTACCACTTTAGAGGCGTCTTACGTTTTTATTGTTTACAGTTTTTCTATTTATTCATATTTCTTGTTATCAGAATTGGGATCGCATAGGAACTATGGGTTGCCATATGCTTGTGTTTACTTATTTCTCGGCACACCGTCTGCAAAAGTGCTAATATTTTTTTTGGGCGAAAAATGACAGTTTTTGGAGATGTTCCGGCATTATATCATTTGTATTAGGGAAGCCACACTTTTTTAGGGAAGGTGTAGTACACAGTTTAAAGGGAAACTTGTCACGTACAACATAAAAAAGGGATTCATTTCGCTGTGGAACGCAGAATTTTACGAATCCACGATAAATTATCTGAAAATTTTCCTAGCATCTAAAGACATTGAATATGCTATAAAGTGAACCTATAGCTATGCTATGCTGAATATATTAATTTGTGCACGATTTTGAAGCGAAAATAATTTTCAAAGGATTTGTAACACTAGCTTATTCTTGTACACGTTTTAAAGGGATCATCCTCATTTTTATTCTATCTATCTGTTCTCCCTGCTCGTTTTTTCATTCACCTCGTCCATTTCCTGTGGCAGTGCTGAAACACGACCACTTTATATGATGACTACAATGTACTTTTTTTACATACTCCAGTCAGTCAGTCAGTATGGATGAAATGAAAGTCAGTCGGTTCGTCAAGGTACACTGCCAAGGTTCCACTTCATGCTTACCCCTTATATATTCGATAAACTTTGGAGTGCAGTTTGATCTTTCATCTTGTACACGTACCTGCACGTTTACATATAAAAGATGTATTGAAAGTGAAGGTCTCGTCATAATATTACCAGCATTTACATTTCCTTTAAGGGCAATTCACAAAATGTGGGCAGACTTGAACACCGTTTAAAAATTTGAAAGTATTCATAATAATGAAAAATGTATATTTTGACTTTATGATTTGAAACTGATAAGGAGCATTAAAAAATTCTCCTTACCACTTTAGAAAGGGAAACATAATTGTGTGTGTGCACATACTTAATGTTGTTTTTTGTCATAGCGTCTTACAACCCTAATTATTATATGAATGGCCCTTTACATGCTAAATACAGGGTCTCTTTGTGTATACAGGCAGGCAGGCTGTGAAGGAATTGTGCATGCATGTTGGTCATTGATAAGAGCGTCTGGACCAAAAAACAGTGAAACTGGAGTCAAGGATGAGCAATCATGCTTCAATCCGTTTCCTATCTCTTGTTCTGTAGCCCTTTATTTGGAACGCCACCAAGTAAAGTACTCGTTCTCGATGACTCCCTCACAAAACTCGCTCTGTATGAAATGAAGGCTCCATGTCATGTAATCGAGTACAGAGTATATTGGGTGAAGTCAGTCAAATACATGTGTACTTACATAGTCAACCAAATAGTTAGTTATATAGCTAGTCACTCACTCAATTGTATACTTTGGAACTTTGTTGGATTTGGATTGTGAGCAGACTATTACAGAGGTCGGTTTCTAATCTAAAAGCCTGCATTATATTCACAAATTACTCAAAATTTGGATTGAAAAGGGTTCCATTATCTTTTATTTCAACGCTGGTTTTAAATTCATAGGCAAAAACTTGCTTTAAAGCTGGAAATGAGAAGGTGCTGGTAAAGCAGTATATCAAAATGGACAAATTTCCGATCTATCTCTCATGATAAGTCTGCATGATACAGCGTTGCTTTTAATTTTGTAACCAGACGGGCCTGTAACTATTTAGCACGTTATACACACAGACATGGTACAACATTGTATGTAATTTGACTAAAAGAAAAAGAGCCAGGCACTAAAAAAACCAATGGCTTCTACATGGTACTCAATTTTTCCGGAGCCCAGTTATTTGGTTACATAAAGATAATGATACTGACTTGGTTTGTGGTACAAACAAGACGAAGCCTTTGAAGGTCAATTGTTAGCTATATGTTGCATTTAAGTATAAAGTCTAGTCTGTTGTGTCAAACAGGAGATGAAGACAAAAAGTTAAATTAATTGTGAGGCTCAGCATTTCACTCTCACTGGAACATGGTGGCTGTCAAATGGAAAATGAGGCGCGTTTGTTATCCCTTGTGGTTTCTTAAGTTAATTTTATCTCGTGAGAAAAAAGAGATTTCACTTGTGGTATCAAATGTGTGAAAATCTTTATATGTTATTTCACATGCTGTATGCATGGGCTTGAATTTTAGAAAGTTTGATGGTAGGTAATCGGAAATAGGTAATAGGTTAATCGGAAGCTAATTAAAAATCTTTTTCGCCTATAGTAAAACAAGATTGAGCTTTTGTTTTTTGAAGAGAGGCTTACGATATGAACTAACTTTAGTTTTGCTTGAAATTTTGTGTTTGTTGCCGAAATCAATATTTGTAGTTGGTATATACTTTTGTGTCCGGTTTTACAGTTTCCCGTCCAGTCGAAATCACTCAAGGTCACAAAAATTACGACACAACTTGACATTTCAGAAACTAATGTAAAAAATGGAGCCTTTAAGTTGTAAATAAACCGCGTTAAACAAATATATTAAAGTAACAGGAATTATGATATCATACTTAAATAATTTTGATTTATATGCTATGTTGTCTTTATGAAATAAATGCAATATGGATTATATGAGAAAACACAAATTATCAGAAACATTAGGTTAGGTAGCATTATTAAATTTGGCTTTTAGACAGATAATTTAATGATGACAACATAACAAAATTCAAGATTAACTTGTAATTCAAAGTGCGGAGCTAACTATAAGTTATTATCTTACTGCATCATGCATAAATAATTACTTACAGGGAATACATTCTGCATAGATTATATGCATAAATTATACTTACTTTGCTAATCATATGAGAGGAATATTATATATAGAAATTTTTCTATCAAGCGATTCGTCTTTCATAGCAGAAGCGGACAGACAGACAGGCGGACAGACATAGTGTTTCCGTAAAGTAGTAAGATCCTACTACTTAAGAATATAGCGTGGAGACTCATTTAGAGCCAGCTCTAATTGATCTCCAAGTCGTAACAATTTAGTAGGTTTTGTGGAGAAATGTTTCACATTAGTATGTGAAACATTTCTAAGCTGAGCCTAATGGTTGCCTAATGAGCCCTGTCTATTTTTTAAGCATCACTTTTCGAGTGTACATATAGGATTATTATCATGCAGCAGTAAATGTTAGAATAATTACAAAATGGTGACGGCCAGACATTTTGTAATGTCTTGTAACTAACTATAACGGTAACTAGCTAAGTAACTAAATTTCAAAAATTCTCAATGAGCTGTCACATTGTTTGATGAGATCGGATCCAGAAAATTACGTTAAAAGGCTTTCCGCGTCATTCTCCCATCTCCCTTATGTCTTACGATTATTTTTCAGAGTCAAATTACTAGTTCATCTCTAGTAATGTGTGTTCAAAAATGCTCTTCAAGATAATGATGCCATTTTTTGGGCCGGATATTTATATTATTCGAATATTTTTGGTGTAATTGTACATTTGTAAAAAACCATTAAACATTACAAAACTTGGTACAAAAATCAAACTCCACGATTTTTTAATAGGAAATAATTTTTCCATTAAATTGCTTGCATCACTCAACTGAATAAAAATCACCATATAGTACAATTCTTTACTCATGGAAACAAACTGTCCACAATTCAGCTAGAAAGTAAACCGCATTCTATCTTAAAAATAGCTTTCTTGTCTGCAGACACAAAGCTAATCTATACTTTAGTGACAAACTACCGTTGAGCCTTCCTTGAAGGAGTGGCAAACTGCCACTTGAACAAAACTTGTTTTCTCAACAGACCATAACCATCTGTATCCATCGGTCAAACCGTTTGTCCATCATGTATGTCTGGAGTCAAAAAGTTGATCCCTACCCTTAAGTCTATACCGAATGTACACACATTCGTTGTTCTCATGTCATCAACTTTTGCCACATGAATGCTCTCATTGGTTCCGCAGATCCAAACCAAAAATCAAGTAGTCAACTAACTAACTCGCATTTAAATAGAATCCAGCCCGGAATCCAAATCTGACCATGGTCTGCCTAACTAACTAATAAAGAAGTCAAAAGTGGCTACTACTACTATATTCCTTTTTTCTCAATTTTTATGGGGCACCCTATGGACTTAACTCAATGGGCACATGATGGAACATTTTAATGACTGGGGACCACCACTGGGCAAAAGAGATGCGTACATATGGACATTATGGTATCCACTTTTCCCAACTGACCACTACACTATGTATTGGGCAGCTGCGGAAATCAATTTTTTCTTCTTTGACGACTACTTTAGCTTGAATAATCGATTACAAGTTACAAGTTAAAGTCACTCGGCTAGTTAGTTAGTTCCCGTGAGTGCCATACCGATTATTAGTTCAATCAACCATGGCCACTTTGAACATCCCGTCTATGTCCACTAACTATAAAACTAATTCAGATCAACGGATTACAGGAATAAATCCTGTGTGTCTAACTTGCCGAAAGGGTATAGGGAAAAAATTACTCGTGTCACCCCATGTGTGCCGCACATACTTGAGATTTTACATTGTAGTTAGTTAGTTAGTTACTAACTTACTTGGCCCCCGGGAAAGCAAAATGTTACTCAATGCATTTTTACCATACTAACTTAACGTTAGTCAGTTAGTTAGTTAGTTAGTTAGTAGCCACGGGATTTTGTAGAGCTCACTTGAGATATTCAGGGATATAGGGAATCATATCATATGCATGAATAGTTAGTCGGTTGAAAATTTTCAAGAGCACTTTTTCTGTGCGACACACTTTTAACATTTTGGGTCTGTATAAGGGCATCCTATTAGAATGTAAATTATTGGACAGACTTGATGGGGACAAAAAAAAAACGAAAATTTTCTCCGGGTGCTAGTGAGTTGTACATATTATGCTTGTGTGTGTATTTTTTTAGCAACACGGGACATTGATTGAGAGGAGTTATGTAAAATGAAAGGCATGTATCCAAGTTTGATACACAATGCACAAGGATTGTACACGAGTCCAAGGCAAATGAGAGAATAAATGAGTAGAGTGTGATGAGCCAAGGGATGTTTAACGAACAAAAGGTGAGGAAAGGGCGCAAAGCTATAAAAAAAGGAAAATAGACAGACGACAGGATGATGATGATGGAATGGCTACCAAGAAATCAAATACACAGTATACACACCTTGGTTTTATCTACCGTAAATATGAAATTTGAAAGGCACCCCTGTATTCTTCCGGACTATTAAACAGTTGAGTTCATGGGACAACAGACTAGACTACATAATTTACATGTGTTTTATAGCGTGGAAAAAATGGAAAGGTAACAAATCTGTAGCTTGTAGTAATCCGATCTATTGGAACAAACTATGGGACAAAAAATGAACTGTTTGACTTTTCCATGGTCCATTTAATGTTCTAGTCCCCTTCTTTTATGCACAGGCAAAAATAATGGGAAGTTTTTTTTTATTTTTCACTGTGAGTGAGTGTTAAAGAACACATGTGTCCATCACCCTTGTATCCAAAAAATAGGGAATCACAAATCCCTATCTCTCCAACATTCACCAGTTTTGTAATGTAATGCAAGTCGCATTTTTACATCCATAGTTTTATTACGCTGTTTTCTCTTTTTGTTTCACTAAAGGTTCAGACTCGAGATTTTCATGAATCTTCCAAGGGGCGGTGCACATTACATAGACACTGACTGACTGACTTGTACGTATTCCGTATACATTTCAGATAGCACGTGCGGAACAGAAAAAATCCTATCATTTCACTACTAATGTTGTCAACAATATGAAACTCGAGTGACTCTTGAATCCCGTTTGGTGACATAAGATGTTCGTGCATATCTAATTCTGTATGAAACGCATGTTGGGCTCACTTGAATACCAATGAGAAGTACTCGATTTGTAAATGCAACATTTACCAGGCTTTGTAACTATATAGTTGCAATCAACATATGGCTTCTGTGTACAAGTTGGGCCCACTTGGACGACAAAAAAATTCAATACTGGATTCCCTATTGTGCATACTTTGTTAGTTAGAATATTAACAATAATAATTATTTTTAATGGTACGACATAATACAATGCTTTATGAGTTGACTGACATGATAGGTTTATAGTATAGTACTTTGTTCGTCTGCATGCGAGTCCTACAAACTAACTAACTAACTAAGTTGCTATAAATTGCACAAAAATAGGCCAGCAACCGGAATTTTCTACTAAACTAATAGAAGAGCATGCAAATTCAAGGGTTTGGTTCCAGACTTTTGTCAACCGAATTCAATAGGTGTCAACAGATTGTCGTTTTTTTGTAGAGTTGATGAAAGCTGATATATGCAGCAGTGTGTCAGATCCCATGTGATTGATTACACGGATCACCCGTGCGTTTTCATTATCATGTGGATAGGTTTGACAAGGCAGTTGCCTTCCTTTCCCGTTTTCATGCAAATGAAGTTTGGAAGGGTTACGTTTTCACTTTGAAGGCTACAAGGAGAAAATATACGAAAAATTCATCCAGCAAGCAAGCCTTCCTGTATGCAAACGCTGGCCTGAAGTTTTGCGATGGTTTCCATTTTTTTACATTATGGAATGGTTTGACGACTATCAACGAAATTTCGTAGAGCATATATTAAGTTCACACATTAAGGTTGTAGATTCGGAGGAAATAACGAAGATATTATAGGCGATTTGCCATCGTTATGTCAGTTTGTAAATTTTGAAACGGCCAATCGATATTAAAAGGTAAAAAACTCGTACATAATGAAAAAATTATTTGTCATGCCATAAAAAAGTGATACCATATTTAAGCATTCGCTGGATAAGAACACAGATGTTCAAAGCGACGTCTGAATTGTAACTGTTTGACGACTTATGGAATATTTTTGCAACTGTTATTTGCAGCTTCACTTTCAAATAGATTCATTACAATGAATAAAAGGTAATGCATGACGATGCTGGAAATGATTTTCATGATAATCAAAGGTGTCACCTAAAAATAGAAATTATCGAAAGAATATTAACACTAAAAATGTATAGGCCGCATGAGACTATGCATAAAGGATTCAAATTTTCAATTTTAAGCAACGGTCCTGGAACAGAGCCTATCTTGTACAACACGTTGGGAGAAAATGAGCAACAGATTTGTGTGGATGATCCAAACTCATTCGACACTTCTCATTAAAGCCGTCCAAACGGGAAATTAATGAATGTTACAGTCAAAGGTGGGACGCTCGTGCCTTTTCAGTTTGAGCAACGTGTGTGTTGACGCGCGTTCCGATGATTGATCAGAAAAAAATAGATTCAAAGAGATAAATAGATTGGAGGCGACAAAAAAATTGTTCCTAAATATATTTATCCCATGTAGGAAGGAAAGTGTAGAATCTAATTGTTCCCCATGGGGGG
>Ga0210040_10001386_pt1 | contig 36773 bp, 31 predicted proteins | sample CryGeyCG12114_NA_FD_185462 | JGI IMG/M metagenome (GOLD analysis project Ga0210040, IMG submission 185462) | Groundwater microbial communities from aquifer - Crystal Geyser CG19_WC_8/21/14_NA (SPAdes) (version 2) | ecosystem: Environmental > Aquatic > Deep subsurface > Groundwater | place: USA... | reverse complement strand
GGACGCGCCGATGGTACTGGGTTCACCCCCGGGAGAGTAGGTGGCCGCCAACCCTATAACCAGAACACCCCCTGCTATTTCTAGCAGCGGGTGTTCTTGCTTTTATATCCTATAATAATAGGAATTGGCCAAAATAGGGTTATAAAGTTTTATTAATGCGATAGCTTTTATTCTCGGGCCAAATCTTGCCCAAAATTATCAAAGCTCAATGTATAGGAGGTTTCTGAATTTTTAGCTTTCTAAATTTGCAGAAACGAACGGCCACAGCAGGTAATGCCGAATAAAGATATTAGGTGCGTTTTAAATATGCATCTTCTGCTTTCGAGCTTGATATTGTTAGAGGTTTATTGACACGAAGTAGTAATGATTTTGGAAAAGTACTACTAAACTCGATTCAAGGCTCTCTTCCTAGTATAAAGTTGTCAACATATAGAAAGAGTAAACCATACTTATACCAGCCTGAAGAAAGATAGCGGGCTAACCTAAAATTTCTATTATATCCCTTCGCCACTATCAATCTCCTGGTTTACTCAAAGAGTTTCAACCACTTCAAGCCACTTCATTGCTTTTTCTTTTTATCCTCTATAACTTGAGGCGATGACGTTGCTTTATCCTACTTTTCTTTTCGCGCTTGCTGCTGTGGCAGTACCCATTCTCTTACATTTGGTTCAGCTAAGGCGGGCCAGACGTATTCAATTCAGTAATGTTAAATTCATCCAGGCATCCAAAGATCTAACAGCAAGCCAACGGAATTTGAAGCAGCTGCTTATTTTGCTGTGCCGGATACTGTTCATAGTTTTTCTGGTACTTGCTTTTGCACAGCCTTTTATACCTGCCTCAGATGAACAGGCACCTGCCGATACTTCTCACATGTCGCTACTGGTTGATAATTCTTTTAGTATGCAGAATGAGGGCACAGGACAGGAACTGCCTTTATTAAACATAGCAGTGGATAGGGCAAAGAGTGTTGCATCCTTATTCCCGCCATCTACCTCTTTTTCACTTCTTACACCAGGGGATTTTCATGCTGGAGTACGCCAGCGCGAAGACGCTATAGCAGCATTAGACGCACTTACATATTCCGCCAGACCAGAATTTGCAGGTAAAGGTAAGCCGACGAATAAGGGAAGCCTTTTCATTATTTCAGATTTCCAGAAGAGTACTTTTCAGCCTGATTTTATCACCACCATCGATAGTACCACACAGCTTCATCTGGTGCCGCTGCAGGCAGCGCAGGTAAATAATATAGCCATTGACTCGGTATACCTGGATGATGAATTTGTGCGCCATGGTGTTGAGAATGTGCTGCATGTGAAGTTTTTTAACAGCGGGGAGGAAACCGTTGCTGATTTGCCGGTAAAGCTTTTTATTGATGATACACAAGCGGCTGCTTTAAGGATAGATGTTCCGGCAAAACAGTCGGCAGAGGCCGTAATTAATTTTAAGGTAAATGGCAGCAAGGAGAACCGGGCCTATATTACCATAGATGATTATCCGATTACATTTGACAATACCTATTTTTTCACGTTGGCGCCATCGGCCAATATTACGATTGTGGCTTTGACAGATAATCCGCAAAATTCGCTGGCTGGCCTTTATAAAAGCGAGTCGGCTTTTACCTTCAGTGAGTATAACAGCAGCCAAGTTGATTACGGGCAAGTGGCGAATGCAGATGTATTAATTCTGAATGGCCTGCAAAGTGTAAGTCCGGCGCTGGTAGCTACAGTAGCCAATTTTGCCAAGGCGGGAGGTACAGTTGCCGTTATTCCGGCTGTAGATGCCGACAGAAGCGGCTACGGAAATCTCTTCCAGAACCTTAATATATCAGCAAATTTTACAGGGGTTACAGCCGGCGGCGTTAAAACAAATGTGCTGGCGCCGCAACCGGACAATCCGTTTTTTAGGAGCATATTCTCTGCTTACGACGCTAAAATGGAAATGCCAGCTGCAGTGCGAAGTATAGCCTGGACAAGAGCCTCCGAAGATATACTTAAATTCAGGGGGGGCGCGGCTTATTTATCCAGGTTCGACAGAGGCAATGGTCATGTATACTTGCTGGCTGCGCCACTGGATGAAGCCTATAACACGCTGGCCAGCCATGCGCTGTTTGTGCCCGTCATGTATAAAATAGCTATTGCCGGGTATAAGCAGGAGCAGGCGCTGGCGTATACCTTCAACAACAATACGATTGAAGTGCCGGCGGCTGCCAGCATGCAGAAGGAGGGCGTTTACACTTTGAAGAAAGATAGCCTGGTATACATACCGGAGCAGCAGGTTCGGGCCGGAAAACTGTTTTTTAATGTGCCGCCTGCTATGGCCGAAGCCGGGTTTTATACTTTACAATTGCAGGATTCCATACTTGCTACACTGGCTTTCAACTACGCGAAGCAGGAGTCGCAGTTGGCGCAGTATACGCCGGACGAGCTGCGGGAACTGGTCGGCAAGAATCAGCCCAACATACATATATACGACTATGGCGATGCATTTTCGGTGAAAGCAGATTTCGAAAAACAATTTTTTGGCGTTAAGCTTTGGAAATATTGCCTAATATTGTGTCTGTTTTTCCTGATAGCTGAAATAGCACTTATCCGACTCCTCTAACATGAAGATACTTCTGCAGGCAGCAACCATTTTCGATGCAACATCGGCCTTTCACCAGCAGCAACAGCACGTTCTTATACAAAACGGCATCATCACCTATATCGGGGCAGACGAACAGCAGGCTGATCAGACTATTTCAGCCGAAGGCCTTTGCGTGTCGGCCGGTTGGGTAGATATGTATGCTTATGTGGGCGAGCCGGGGCTGGAGTATAAAGAAGATCTGGAAACATTAAGTGCCGCCGCGGCTGCCGGGGGCTTTACAGAAGTGCTGTGCCTGCCCAATACCAATCCGGTGGTGCAGAGCAAGGCAAGTATAAATTTCATCAAAAGTAAATCAACTTTGCTGCCGGTTACGCTGCACCCATTGGCCGCGCTAACAGTGGAAACACAGGGCAAAGATCTGACGGAGATGATAGATTTATACAAGGCAGGCGCCATAGGTTTTACCGACGGCACCAGGCCGCTGCAAGGTGCTGATGTGCTGCTGAAGGCGCTGCAATATCTGCAAACTTTTGATGGCCTGCTGCTAAACCGGCCCGAGCACACACGCCTGACCGAACACGGCCAGATGCACGAAGGGCAAGCCAGCACGCGCCTGGGCATGAAAGGCATTCCGGCTTTAGCCGAAGAAGTAATGGTAACACGCGATTTACAGTTGCTGGCGTATACAGGCGGTAAAATACATTTCTCGCTGGTTTCTACGGCGGCGGCTATCGAGGCAATCCGGCAAGCAAAAGCAGCCGGCCTGCACGTAACCTGCGATGTGGCCAGCTACCAGATCGCTTTTACCGATGAAACTATTCCGCCCTTTGATACCAACTATAAAGTGTCGCCGCCTTTCAGAGGAGAAGCCGATGCTGCGGCTATCAGGCAGGGCCTGAAAGATGGCACTATCGATGCGCTGGTGTCTGCGCACATGCCGCAGGATACCGAGTCTAAAAAGCTGGAATTTGACCTGGCCGAGTTTGGCATTATCAACCTGGAGACAGCTTTTGCTGTGGCAAACACTACCCTTCAGGACAGTCTGAGCACAGCTACGCTGATAGAAAAGTTCTCGGATAATCCGCGCCGCATACTTGGGTTAGCTGCGCCGCGCCTGGCTGTGGGCGAGGCTGCCAATCTCACACTTTTCAGTACGGAGCAAGTATGGGTGCCAGGGCCGGAGCATATAAAGTCCAAATCCGGCAACAGCCCATTTTTTGGAACTCCGCTTACGGGCAAAGTAATCGGCATAATTCATAAAGGGCAAGTGGTGCTGAATACATTTTTTTAATATATTTATACTTATATTGAGCTGTCGGTAAAATCGGCAGGTCGCAGAAGCGAAATGTTTAATCAAACTATAATCAGAGTGGGTGTGCGCTACGGCGTGCTTTGTGGGTTGGCTTGTTTTGCACTGGTGCTGCTGCTATACGTTACAGGCACTGATCCGTTCGGCGATTGGGGGCGCATCAGTTTTATCCCGGTCCCATTTTTTATTTTCTGGGGCATACGTTATTACAAGAAGTTTCATGAAGGGGAGATAAGTTTTGGGAAGGGCCTGCGTGTGGGCCTGGCCGTGTCGCTGTACACGTCGCTCTGTACCTCGATGCTGGCTTTTATACTTGTTTACTTGGCAGGGCCGGAGTTGCTGCAGCAGCATATTACCGAAACGCTGGCGCTGTTAGAGCAAACACGAGAGGAGCAGATAAAGCTATTGGGTGAAAAAACATACCAGATGGCCTATCAAACCATTAATTTGATGACACCAGGCATGCTGGCAGCAGATGATTTTATGCGGCGGATTTTTGCCGGGCTGATTTTCTCAATGGTCGCAGCGGTGTTTTTCCGGAAGTAGAAAAAATTAAACTATAATCCAAAAACTATGACTGAAAATCAACCCTCTGTTACCGCTGTGGCCCTCAAGTATGGCCTGATTACCGCCTTGGTAGGCATTGTATATTCATTAGTACTGAACGTGCTGGACCTGTCTACCAATCAATGGCTGACTTCCTTGTCTTACCTCATCCTGATAGCCGGTTTGGTGCTGGCTATGAGAGATTTCAAGTCGAATAACTATGGCTATATGTCCTACGGGCAGGGCTTGGGTATCGGATCGCTGCTATCTGCTATATTCGGATTATTATCGGGCATTTTCTCATGGATTTATACTACTTATATCGATCCGGAGTTTATGGGCAGGATGCAGGAAGTGCAGCGCACCAAAATGCTGGAGCAGGGCCTGAGTGATGAGCAGATAGACGCAGCACTGGGCATGGCGGCGAAATTCCAGAACCCGCTTACGATGATTTTTGGTTCTATGGCCGTATTCCTGATTATCGGCTTTATACTATCACTTATAATTGCGGCCATCATAAAAAATAAACGGCCTGAGTTTGAATAGAATAGATGCAATATCCTTATGATATCTCGGTAGTGATTCCGCTTTTTAACGAGGAGGAATCACTACCCGAACTCGTGCGCTGGATCCGCCGTGTGATGCATGCGCACGAGTTTTCTTATGAAATAATTCTGGTAGATGACGGCAGCACCGACCGATCCTGGGATGTCATCAACGAATTGAGTGCAGAGGACAACACAGTAAAAGGCATCAGCTTTAACCGCAATTATGGCAAGTCAGCCGCCCTGAACGAAGGCTTCCGGCGCTGCGCCGGCGAGGTAGTGATTACGATGGATGCTGACCTGCAGGACAGCCCGGAAGAAATACCGGCCCTGTACGACATGATCAAAAATCAGAAGTTTGATTTGGTAAGCGGCTGGAAAAAGAAGCGTTTTGACCCGCCAAGCAAAACCATCCCCACCAAACTTTTTAACGCCGCCACGCGCAAACTCTCTGGCATACAATTGCACGACTTTAACTGCGGCCTGAAAGCTTACCGGCAACTGTTGGTCAAAAGTATTGAGATTCATGGCGAAATGCACCGATATATCCCTGTAATTGCCAAGTGGAACGGCTTTACAAAAATTGCAGAAAAGCCAGTGCAGCACCAGGAGCGCAAGTATGGCACCACCAAATTTGGTTTGGAGCGCTTTGTCTACGGCTTCCTCGATCTGCTTTCCATCACTTTTGTGAGCCGCTTTAAAAAGCGTCCGATGCACTTTTTCGGCACGCTGGGCACGCTCATGTTTGTAGTTGGCCTGGGCATTACGCTGTGGCTCATCCTGCAAAAAATCTTTAAACTGTATGCCGACGGTCACGCCCGTGATGTGGTCGATCAGCCGCTGTTTTACCTGTCGCTGGTGGCAGTTATACTGGGAGTGCAGCTGTTTTTGGCCGGCTTTCTTGCCGAAATGATTTCACTGGCTTCCAACAAAAAGAATGAATACCTGATCCGGGATCGGGTGGGGGCGCTGCAGAAATAATGGCGAAGCGTGTGGTTATTGTGGGGCCTGCATACCCGCTGCGGGGCGGCGGCATGGCTACGTTTAACGAGCGCCTGGCTTATGCTTTTAAAGAGGCGGGAGATGAGGTAGAAATCGTTACGTTCAGCCTGCAATATCCTTCCTTCCTGTTCCCGGGCAAAAGCCAGTATTCCGACGAACCTGCCCCGGAAGGTTTAAGCATTAAAGTGCTGATTAACTCCATTAATCCTGTTAGCTGGTGGCGTGCGGGTAATTATATCCGGAAGCAAAGGCCGGATCTGGTGGTTTTCAGATTCTGGCTGCCGTTTATGGGCCCCGCTCTGGGCACTATTGCCCGCATCATTCGTCGGAACAAGTATAGCAAGGTGCTGGCAATTACAGACAATGTGGTGCCGCACGAGAAAAGGCCCGGCGACGTATCATTTACAAGATATTTTCTGCGCGCCTGCCACGGCTTCATCACCCTATCGCGATCTGTGCAGCAGGATTTGCAGCGCCTTGAGCCTAACAAGCCAGCCGTGCATCTGCCGCATCCGCTCTACGATAATTTTGGAGAATCTGAAAAAAAAGCCGAAGCATGCGCGGCATTGGGCTTAGATCCGAAGTATAACTACCTGCTTTTCTTCGGATTTATTCGCGTCTACAAAGGGCTTGATTTGCTCTTGCAGGCGATGGCGGATGCAAGGCTGGCGCAGCGCCCTGACATCAAACTTATCATTGCCGGAGAGTTTTACGAAGATGCGGCACCCTATCACAAATTAATAGCGCAACTGCAATTGCAGGATCGCCTGTTGTTGCGCACCGATTTTATACCTAACGCCGTGGTGCGCCATTACTTTTGCGCTGCCAGTTTGGTGGTGCAGCCCTACAAGCACGCTACCCAAAGTGGTGTAACGCAAATCGCCTATCATTTCGATAAACCAATGGTGGTAACCAACGTGGGCGGCCTGGCAGAACTGGTACCGGATGGAGAAGTTGGCTACGTGGTGGCACCCGATCCAACAGAAATTGCCACGGCTATACTTGATTTCTATACGTCGGATAAAGGTTTATACTTCTCACAATACATTCATACCTATAAAAAACGCTTCAGCTGGAGCCGCTTTGTGCAGGCAGTATGGGAGCTGGCCGATAAGGTATAGCTTATACCCCGCAGGTTTTGAAAGCTGCCAGGTTTAAGCGAATTGAATTAGCTCCAGGTAACAAGTTGCTACAAGCCAACAGGAGGTTAGCCTGAAGCCGGTTTGTTGCCTGCAAGTTGATAAATATACTTGTTTTACTATTTGTTTTAAGGGGTTTAATGTATACCTTTCTAAAGTTTAAACGCAAATTTTTCAAAGAAATGCAGCCTGTCAAACAGCAAGTCCTAGTTCTTTTCTTTTTGATAGCCATTCTTTCTATGCGTACTCCCGTCAGTCGTGCGCAAAACATAGCCGCCGTGGTGGATACGGCTTTTGTGCAAAATGCTGTCAGTAATGCTGTGAAAGGGTATAAAGAGGCTGTAGGCATGCAGACGCATTTATACAATGGCACCGAGTATGTTAACCATTTTAAGTCCTACCTGGTCGGGCATCAGTTTTTTGAAACAAGCGCTTTTTCGCCAGGAAGCATTTATTACGACGGAACCTGGTATACAGATGTACACATGTTGTATGATGTTATGAATAACGATATTGTTACTATGCATAACAGCAGCGGCAAAAAAATGAAACTCATCAATGCCAAAATTGACACCTTCCGGTTGCTCGGCCACACGTTCGTCCGCTTCGGCAATGAGCAGGCATTGCTGCAGCCTGGTTTTTATGACGTATTGTACAGCAACGGCATAAAATTTCTTGTCAGGAGAAGCAAAAACATTCAGGAAAGGGCTACGCAAGGCGGGATGGAAGGCGAATTTCGGGTAGATGATAAACTGTACATCTGCAAAGGCGGCGGCTGCTATCCGGTCAGCAGCAAGCGCTCAGTTTATGCTGCACTGAAAGACAGGAAGAAGCAGATCAGGAAATTTGCCTCTCAGCAGCACTTGCGGTTCAGAAAACAGCGTGAAGCGTCCATACTTGCTTTAGTTAAATATTACGACGGCCTTCCTGCTGAAAATGCGCAGCGCCTGAACACAAACTAGTGCTATATTTGTGAGAATTGAAGCAAAATGCTGCCCCACAGGCTGGCAGCGAAACCTCAAAAGCATTGAAATTGCTCTACCTGAAACTTTACTTATGGCTCCTTTGTACCGCGTAATTTTATTGTTTTTTGTAGTGGTTTTTTGCTTTTCGCAGGCGCAAGGGCAGCAAACAGGAAAAATCTTAATAAGCGGCGATTTTAAGCAGGCTACTTTTGAGGATTTTGCCCGGGCGGTGGAGTCCCAAACCAGCTACCGTTTTTACTTTGACCCTACTACTGTCGACAGCCTTACCATTACGCTGCAGGTGAGGGAGCAGCCTTTGCCTGCAGTTCTTCAACAAATATTCCGGGACACGACGTTTCAGTTTTCCATTGATGCCCGGCAGCGGGTATTCATCATAAAAGGACAGCAGCTTATGGTGGCACTGCCGGAGGGATTCTTTGAGCCAGGAGCCATTACAGAAAACAAACCGCAGCAAATAGCTTCTCAGCTTTTTAACTCAGAAGAAAAAAGTACCAGGAAAGCTGCTTCGGAGCTAAAACTGTATGAGATTGGCCTGAAAAGCAGCAACCCCAGCGGTAAAGCCAACCTGGCGGGGCACCTGCGCGATGCCAAATCTGGCGAGCCGATTATCGGCGCTTCCGTTTACATCGAGTCGCCGCTGGTAGGCACCACCTCCGACGAGTATGGCTATTACTCCCTTACGCTACCCACAGGCCACCATGAACTAAAAGTAAAGGCCATTGGGCTGCAAAACACCCGCCGGCAGATCATGCTGTATTCCGACGGGAAGTTAGATATTGAGATTGCCGAGGACGTGCGAACGCTGAAAGAAGTATTGGTGGAAGCAGAAAAAGATCGTAACGTATCGGGGATGCAGATGGGCATGGAGCGGCTGGACATTCGTACTATCAAACAGGTGCCCACAGCCTTTGGCGAGACGGATATTATGCGGGTGGTGCTCACGTTGCCGGGCGTAAAATCAGTGGGAGAGGGCAGCACCGGCATAAACGTGCGCGGCGGCTCCACCGACCAAAACCTGATTTTATTTAACGATGCTACCATTTACAACCCGTCGCACCTGTTCGGTTTTTTTTCAGCTTTTAATCCGGATGTGCTGAAAACGGTGGAACTGTATAAAAGCGGTATTCCGGCCAGGTATGGCGGCCGCCTGTCGTCGGTGCTGGAGGTGATGGGCCGCGATGGCAATAAAAAGAGCTTTGCAGGCTCCGGCGGCATCGGCCTCATGACAAGCAGGCTGACGCTGGAAGGGCCTATTCAAAAAGACAAGACTTCTTTTATTATTGGCGGCCGCAGTACCTACTCCGACTGGTTGCTGAAGAAGTTGCCTAATAAATCATTCAATGAAAGTGAAGCCTCTTTCTACGATATCAACGCCCACATCAGCCATGAGATAAATGAGAAAAACACGCTCTACCTGACAGGCTACCGCAGCAAAGACAGGTTTAAGCTCGCGGCCGATACTGTGTATCAGTTTACCAACCAGACGGCAAGTATAAAGTGGAAACACATCTTTCGGAACCAGCTTTACGGTGTACTCACCGGTGCGCACAGCCACTACGATTATAATGTAACAAGCGAAAAGAACCCGGTGAACGCGTCGGAGCTCACTTTTGGCCTTAACCAGGCAAACCTGCAGGCCGATTTCAGCTATTTCCCGACCTCGAAGCATAACATTGATTTTGGCGCCAGTTCTATTTTCTACAATGTGAACGCTGGCAGCCGGATGCCCACAGGCAGCGAATCATTGGTAACACCTGACAGGCTGCAAACGGAACGCGGGCTGGAAAGCGCTATTTATGCTTCCGATCGGTTTGATATAAGCCCGCGGTTTTCCGTGATTTTCGGGCTGCGTTATTCTGCTTTCAAGGCACTGGGCCCACGGCAGGTATATACCTATGCGCCGGGAGCATCTAAATCAGAAGGCACTATTCAGGACACCGCTACCTATAAATCCGGCGAATCATTTGCTACGTATCATGGCCCGGAGTACAGGCTTTCAGCTCGGCTCGGGCTCACGGATAATTCTTCCGTAAAACTAAGCTACAACCGTTTGCGGCAGTATATTCACATGCTCTCCAACACCACTACCATGTCGCCCACAGATATCTGGAAGCTGAGCGATGCCAACATCAAACCGCAGGTAGGCGATCAGGTGGCGCTCGGCTATTACCACAACTTCCGGGCAAATACCATTGAGTTTTCGGTGGAAGGCTATTATAAATGGATGCAGGATTTCCTGGATTACAAAAGCGGCGCTACGCTGGTTATGAACCCCCATATCGAAACGGACGTGGCCAGCGCCGAAGGCAAAGCTTATGGCGTAGAGGTAATGCTGAAGAAGGCAACCGGCAAGCTGAACGGCTGGGTGAGCTATACTTATGCCCGCACGCTGGTGCGTGTGGATGACCCTGAAACCGGCGAAAAGATAAATGGCGGCGCTTACTACCCGAGTAATTATGACAAGCCTCACGACTTTACGCTCATCAGCAACTACCGTTTCAGCCAACGCTTCAGCACCTCCTTAAACTTTACCTATAGCACCGGCCGCCCCATCACCCTGCCACTGGCAAAGTATTACATAGGCAATAGCCCGCGTGTTTTCTATTCCGACAGAAACGCCTACCGTGTACCGGACTACTACCGCCTTGATTTTGCGATGAACATTGAGGGCAATCATAAAATAAAAAAACTGGCCCATAGCTCCTGGACCCTGGCCGTTTATAATCTGACTGGGCGGCAGAATCCTTATGCGATATACTTTAAATCAGAAAACGGTAAAATCAACGGGTATAAATTATCCATATTTGGCCGCCCCATTCCTACTATCACCTATAATTTCAAATTTTAGCGCATGTATACCCAACGCCTGAAAAGTATAGTTTGCTCTTGTTTGCTGCTGCTGTCTGGCTGCGTTGAGCCTTATGCGCCGGATATATTAGAGGGGCCAAACCATTATCTGGTGGTGGATGGCTTGATCAACGGCAACGGAATCACGGCTTTTAAGCTGTCGCGCACGCAGAATATTTCAGAAGAAAATCTGCCCATGGCAGAAACGAGCGCCACGCTGCTACTGGAAGCGGAGCAGGGGGCACAGTACACCTTACAGGAAACTGATCCTGGTACGTATGCCAGCAGCAGCCTTAGTCTGAACCCTAATGAGAAATACCGCCTCAATATCAGGTTATATACCGGCAAAGAATATGTTTCCGATTTTGTTGCCGTAAAGCAAACGCCACCTATAGATGAGGTTGGCTGGCAGGCGCTGGACGATAAACTGCAAATCTATGTAAACAGCCATGATCCGCAGAACAATACCCTTTATTATCGCTGGGAGTACGAGGCGACTTGGGCTTATACGTCGGCTTTCAGTTCAAACATTAGGTATGATGAAGCCAGCGGGACAATTGTGCCGCGCACCAGCAGCGATGAGGATATTTATCACTGCTGGAAAACAGCCAACTCAACTGATATAAAACTGGGCTCCTCCGTTAAGCTCAGCCAGGATGTTATTCACGAGTATCCGATCCTGGCGCTGCCCGCTGCCTCGGAGGAACTGCGCATCAAATACAGCATTTTGGTGAAGCAGTATGGGCTAACGCGGGAGGCATATCAGTATTGGGAAACGCTCAAGAAAAACACGGAGAGCATCGGTACCCTATTCGACCCGTTGCCTACGCAGCTGACGGGCAATATCCACAGCATAACAACGCCTGATGAATTGGTTATTGGCTATGTGGGTGCTTCTGCAGTGCAGGAAAAGCGAATCTTTGTGTTTAAGGAAGAACTGCCGCTAGAGTGGCACACCTATCATCCTACCTGCCAGATTGATTCCTTGCTGCCTGTACCACCTGAGACTTTAGAAGACTTAGCAAAGCACTTTAAAAGCGGCGTTTATATGCCTGTGACTGAAATCTATGCTCCCATGGGGCCTCCTGCGCCTGTTGGCTATTTGGCAGCATCAAAAAGCTGTGTTGACTGCCGGACGCGTGGCACAAACGTGAAACCTGATTTCTGGGAATAAACAACACCGACACGAGAGAAGAATCTGATGAAGATGCAAGATATTACTGCAAAAGCAGTGCATGTTTGTGGCCGGTTTATACTTGGTGCGGCACTCTTACTGGCTGCTACAAGCCAGTCATTTGCCCAGACCGATACGTTGCGCAACATTGTACAGCACTTTGATGCGTACCGCAATGTGGCGCTGCAAGAGAAGTTATACCTGCACCATGACCGGTCTTTTTACGTTTGCGGCGAGACCATGTGGTTTAAAGTATACGCTGTGGATGGTACCCTGCACCAGCCACTCGATATGAGCAAAGTAGCCTATGTAGAAGTGCTGGACGAAACGCAGAAGCCGGTGCTGCAAGCCAAAGTGGCGTTAAAGGAAGGTACAGGGAGCGGTTCTTTTGTGTTGCCCATAGCATTAAACTCCGGCAGGTATAGCGTAAGGGCCTACACCAACTGGATGAAAAACTTCAGTCCGGAATTTTATTTTGAGTCGCCGGTTACCATTGTTAATACGTTTGTGCCGTTGGGCCTTCCGCTGGAGCAGGATGCTGCAACTTACGCAGTACAGTTCTTCCCGGAAGGCGGAAATCTGATCCAGGATATCAGCAGTAAAATCGCTTTTCAGGCAGTGGATAAAAAAACAGGCAAGGGCGTAGCGATGACAGGAGAAGTTATAGATCAGGATGGCCAGGTGGCAGCAACATTCCAGTCTCTCAAGTTCGGCATCGGAAATTTTACCTTTACATCGGCAGTATCAAATACTTACACAGCCGTTGTGCGGTTCCCGGATGGCAACGTACTCCGCCAACCTTTGCCTGATGCACAGGCAAAAGGCTACAGCCTGCACCTGGAGGACCTGAATACAGACCAGCTAAAGCTTACAATTGCGGGCGCTGGGCAGCAGGGGGCACCCGTATACCTGTTGGGCCACGCCCGGCAAATGATCCTGGTGGCAGAGGCAGCAGCCTTAAATGCAAACACCGCCAGCTTTGTGGTGGATAAAGGCAAACTGGCAGAAGGCATCACGCATTTCACTGTTTTCAATAGCCTGAAGCAGCCTGTATGTGAGCGGTTATACTTCAAGCGCCCAACCCGCAAGCTGCAACTAACCGCTGAAACCGACAAGAAATTATACCTGGCGCGTGATAAAGTAGCGTTGGAGATACAAACACAAACACCAGCCAGTCAGCCGGTGCCTGCCAATCTTTCGCTGGCTGTTTACCGGCTGGATTCCCTGCAAGCCGCCGGGGCAACCGATATTTATACTTATCTGTGGCTTACTTCTGATTTAAAAGGAAGGGTAGAGAATCCGGCGTATTACCTGACAGCGGCCGGGCCTGAGGCTGATGAAGCGGTGGATAACCTGATGCTGACGCATGGCTGGAGCCGTTTCAATTGGCAGGATATCCTGCAGAAGCAACCCAGCGCCTATAATTATGTGCCTGAGCAGGACGGGCATTTTATCAAAGGGAAAGTAACTGTTGCCGCCACGGGTGCTCCTGCCCCAAATGTAACAGCGTACCTGGCTGCCCCGTCCAAACATATCCGGCTGTACAATGCAACCAGCGATACTAACGGGCAAATCAGATTTGAGGTAAAGGATTTTTACGGCCCGAAGGAAATTGTGGTGCAGTCAGATTTCCGGAAAGACAGCATCTATCATTTCGAGATTTTCAACCCGTTCTCAGAAAAATATGCCGGACAGCAGGTTCCGGTTTTTGACCTGTCGGCAGGCCTGAGACAGGAACTGACAGATCGGCACCTGGGCATGCAGGTACAGAACGCTTACTCCGGCAAATACCAGACGTTGTTCCGGGCACCCGCCATCGATAGCAGCGCCTTTTACGGCAAACCGGATGCAACCTATTTCTTAGACGATTACACACGCTTTAAGGTAATGGAGGAGGTGATGCGCGAGTATGTGCCCGGGGTGCAGGTGCGCTTGCGCAGAGACGGTTTCCATTTTATGGTACACGATGTTCCGAACGAAAACATTTTTCAGGATAACCCGATGGTGCTGCTGGATGGCGTGCCTGTTTTCGACATAAACAAAATGATGGCCTTTGATCCGCTTAAAGTACGTAAGCTGGAGGTGATGACCAGCAAATATTTTAACGGGCCGCAGGTATATGATGGCCTCGTGAGTTATACCACCTACCAGGGCAATTTGGGAGGCTTTCCGCTGGACGCGCGCGCGTTGCTACAGGAGTACGAAGGGTTGCAGGTGCAACGGGAGTTTTATAATCCTTTATATGATACCCAACTGCAACGCCAAAGCCGCTTGCCGGACTTCAGGAACCTGCTTTACTGGTCGCCAACAGTAATGACTGGTGCAAACGGGAAAGCAGCCGTACAATTTTATACTTCGGACCTGGCCGGCACGTATGTAGCCGTAGTACAGGGAATGACGAAGGGCGGCCTGGCCGGCAGCAAAATAATTACGTTTGAGGTAAAGCAACCTCTGTAGAATAGTACGGCTTGAAAAGCGGAGCAAGCGAAATCAACAGGAAAAATCGAAAAGAGTTAGCAAATCTATGGCTAAGTATAAGCGCCTGCTTTCAAGCTTCATACATCATTTCATACTTGTACCTGCTCATTAATGTGCTCATAGTAAGTCCACACCAGTATAGTTAAATGGTGTGATAGTGCGCAACTCTGCTTTTACCGCATCGCTTACCTCCAGCGTAGTGATAAAGCTGCTGATAGCTTGCGCTGTTATCTTTTCGTTTTTGCGGGTCAGCGCCTTCAGGGCCTCGTATGGCTGTGGATAGCCTTCGCGGCGCAACACCGTCTGGATACCCTCTGCCACCACTGCCCAGTTCTCTTCCAGATGCTGGTTCAGAGCTGCATGATTCAGTTCCAGTTTACTGATTCCGCGTTCCAGCGACTTGAGGGCGATAAGCGCATGCGCCAGCGGTACACCTATGTTGCGCAATACAGTAGAGTCGGTAAGGTCACGCTGCAGGCGGGATATAGGCAACTTGGCTGCAAGGTGTTCCAGCAGGGCATTGGCAATGCCCAGGTTACCTTCTGCGTTTTCAAAATCAATAGGATTTACTTTGTGCGGCATCGCCGAAGAACCTACTTCACCTGCTTTGATTCGCTGCTTAAAATAGCCCATCGATACGTACTGCCACACATCCCTTGAGAAATCAACCAGAATGGTATTCAAGCGTTTTAAGGCATCAAAATAAGCTGCCAGGTTATCGTAATGCTCAATTTGCGTAGTATACTGGCTGCGCTTTAAACCAAGGCGCTGCTGCACAAAATCATTCCCGAAATCAGGCCAGTTTATACTTGGGTAAGCGACATGATGGGCATTGAAATTGCCGGTAGCGCCACCAAACTTGGCCGAAAAGGGCACTACCTTTCCTTGTTGCAATTGCGCTTCCAGGCGCTCGGCAAATACCATCATTTCTTTGCCCAGGCGGGTAGGCGAGGCGGGCTGCCCATGCGTATATGCCAGCATTGGTACGTTTTTCCAGGTGTGGGCCAGATTGGTTAGGGTTTGCAGCAGGCGCTCGTAAGCCGGCAACAGCACTTCTGTATGCGCATCGCGTAGCGAAAGCGGTATAGCTGTGTTATTCACATCCTGCGAGGTGAGGCCAAAATGGATAAATTCTTTGTGCCGATCCAGGCCCAGGGTTTCAAACTTCTCCTTCAGAAAATATTCTACCGCCTTTACGTCGTGATTTGTAATCTTTTCGGTTTCTTTTATCGTAAGGGCATCATCTTCTGAGAAGTTCTTATAGATGGCGCGCAACTGCGGAAATAAATCCTGCGCAACGTTTTGCAACTGCGGCAGCGGCAGCTCGCACAGCGCTATAAAATATTCTACCTCCACGAGCACGCGGTAGCGTATCAGGCCAAATTCAGAAAAAAAAGAGGCCAGTTCGGAAGTGCTGCGGCGGTAGCGGCCATCTGCCGGCGAAATAGCAGTAAGGGTTGTCAGGTTCATTTCGGGAGTGATTCTTTGTTCAAAGATAAGCAGCTTTACGTTGTAAATCCAAAATGCTGTTATCGCCGGTGTATTAGCTGGCACCGCAGCTTATAGCATGCAACTTGTTGAGGGGCAATGTATACTTTGGTATGGTTGCTGCTAGAGCAAGGTGTTTAGCATTAAAATAATCCTGATATTGTATAGGCGGGTAATATGTGATGGCGTCTGAATTATATCCAAACAGGCCCAGACGCGTAGAAAGATAGTATAGTAGAAATTATATTTAGCTGCTACAGGCTACCTGCCATCACCCTTTAATTATAGAACCCTTTCTGGTATCTGAATCTTATTAATGTAAATTCGCATCAGAATATTTTTAATCAGCATTTGAAAAAGAAAATCCTTTTGTGGGCTGGCGGTGTGCTGGCCCTGCTTTTAATTGTGGTAGCTTTGCTCTTTATTTTCAGAAGCAGGCTGCTGGATTATGCCATACAGCGTGTTGTTGCCAAAGTAGAGACTAAATACCCGGTAGATCTCAACATAAAAAAAGCAGACTTTGTAGACCTTAACTCTGTGCTTATATCCGGCATCTCCCTTGTTCCGCACGACCGTGACACGCTTTTTACAACAGACAGCGTGTATGCTACCGTCAGTATTCGCTCTATTTTCAGGGGCAGCCTTGTGTTTAAGCGCCTGGAGGTTAGAGATGGGTACCTGACAGCTGTGAAGAAGGAGGATCAGGATAATTACTCTTTTCTGCTGGAAAGCAGCAGTCCGGTGCCGACCGATACCACGTTTGCCAAAGGCCGGAATTATGGACAGCTGCTGAACCGCCTCATTGAAACAGCTTTCGACAACGTACCAGATCTGGCAGACTTTCAGAACCTGAATGTTTCTTACCACTCCACGCACCGCACCATTGATGTAAAAATGCCTTACCTGAAAATGAATGATGGCCGTTTCGACACGCAGGTAGCTATACGCGTTGATTCTTTGATGAACAACATGCGGGTAACAGGCACCATAGATCCAGGAAAATATAAGATTGCGGCTAACTTGTATACTGCCGACTCCGAAGGTATCAGAATACCTTATGTAAAGCAAAAATTTGACGGCGAAGTAGCTTTTGATACACTGCACCTGAGCCTGACCAACAAAACATTTAAGCGCGATCGGCTGACTGTGCGCGGCCGCGGGCAGGTAAACGGCTTGGTGCTGAACCATCCAAAGTTGTCTGATGTGGACATACACGTAAAAGAAGCCGCCGTAGATTATGTCGTAACGCTGGGGCCTGACTTGTATGTGGTGGATAGCCTGACGGAGGTGCGCGTAAATAAGGCAAAAGCCAATATATATGCGGCTTATCAGAATGCAGACGCTAAAATAATTGATCTGCGCGTGAAGACGGATGCGATGCCGGGCAACGATTTTTTTAACTCTCTGCCGCAAGGCTTGTTCGAAAGTTTGGAAGGTATAAAAGCCAAAGGCACGCTAAAGTATAAAATGAGCTTCCACCTGAACATGGACAGCGTGGACAGGGTAAAATTTAATTCTGATTTGGATGCATCCAAAGATTTTAAAATTGTGCAGTGGGGCAACACCAATATCCAGAAAATAAACGGCTCCTTTGTGCACACCGTGTACGAGTATGGCAAACCTGTACGCACTTTTATGGTGGGCCCTGCTAACCCGTTTTATGCACGCCTGGGTGAGATTTCGCCGTACCTGCGCAACGCCATACTTACCGCCGAAGATGCTTATTTCTATACCCATAACGGTTTCCATGAAGAGGCTTTCCGGCAGGCTATTGCTAAAAATATCGAAGAAGGCGAATTTGCGCGGGGCGGCAGCACTATCTCAATGCAGTTGGTAAAGAACGTGTTCCTGACGCGCAAAAAAACAGTGGCCCGCAAAGTGGAGGAAGCTATTATTGTGTGGCTGATAGAGAACCTTGATTTGGTATCGAAGAACCGCATGTTTGAAGTATACCTCAACATTATTGAGTGGGGGCCAAATGTATATGGCGCCAAAGACGCCTCGCGCTTTTATTTCGGCAAGCAGCCTTCAGAATTAAACCTGAACGAGGCCATCTTCCTGACCAGTATTATTCCAGCACCCAAGCGCTTCCGCTCCTCATTCGACAGTCACGGCAACCTGCACAGCTGGAAGGGCAGCTACTTTCGCTTGATTGGCGGCAATATGTTACGCCGCGGCCTCATTTCAAGAGAAGTGTATGACAACCTGTACCCCAACGTGCAGCTATACGGCCGCGCCCGCGACCTTATTGTAACCGAACCGGATACCACCAACATGCAGGAAGACAGTGTAAAGTACGAGCTCGAAACAATCGACCTGCTGGATTTTTAAACAGAATGGGATTGAATTAATACAGCGGCTCTGCAACAAAACGTGCAGAGCCGCTGTATTTTTATACTTCTGTTTTTACATCAAATGTGCTCTTTCAGATTACAAACCTCAAAGAGCAAAATTATTACTAATTCAACGCAGGTAACACATAGCTATAGCTTTATACTTAATAAGTCTTGTGTCTGATGTCTTGATACTTGTGTCTTCATACTTATTTTTATGCGCCAGGCACAACAAGGAAAAGAAGTACAAAAAGCAGTAGGGCTGTTGCCACGCGTGGGCGCATTGGCCGCGCGCGCCGGTTTAGACTGGTTTTTGCTTGCCCTGGTCGGTATGATTGTGCTGGCGTACCTCTGGCCGCAGGTAGGCGTAGATCGTGAACCAATATCGCTGGGCGATGCAGCCAACTATGGCGTTTCGGTGATATTCTTCTTTTATGGCCTGCGCCTCAGTCCGTCAAAGCTAAAAGCTGGTTTAAGTACCTGGCGCCTGCACGTGGTGGTGCAGCTAAGCACATTTATACTTTTCCCGTTGCTGATATTGCCGCTGCGCAGCTTTTTTGCAGGCACTGAGCAGGAAGCGTTGCTCTGGCTGGGTGTTTTTTACCTGGCGGCGCTGCCTTCTACGGTTTCTTCGTCTGTGGTGATGGTATCTATAGCGGGTGGCAATATTCCGGCAGCCATTTTTAATGCCAGCATTTCCAGCCTCATTGGCATTTTTGTTACGCCCCTTTGGATGGGCTTGTTCCTCACTGCAAGTGCCGAAGGTTTCGATATCTGGAGCGTGATGGGCAAATTGGTTTTACAAGTTTTGCTGCCGGTGGTGCTGGGTATTGTGCTACACCGCTACTGGGGAAGCTTTGCTGAGCGCCATAAAAAGCAGTTGCGCTACTTCGACCAGATCATTATCCTGCTCATCGTTTATACTTCGTTCTGCGAATCTTTTGCACGCAAAATGTTTGCAGCGTACAGCGCAGCCGATATACTTATACTTGGGGCATGTATGGCCGGTTTGTTTTTTTTGATGTTCGGCATTATTTATGGCATCAGCAAGCTGCTGGGCTTTAACCGCGAAGACAGGATTACGGCCGTTTTCTGCGGCTCTAAAAAGTCGCTGGTACACGGTACCGTTATGTCCAAAGTACTGTTCCCGAATCCCAGTATGGCAGGTATAATGCTGCTGCCCGTTATGCTATACCATGCCTTGCAACTGCTTGCAGCCAGCGTTATTGCCCAGGCGCAGGCACGCAAAGCAGGTATAAATGCTTCAGGCGAATAAAAGTATACTTGTTAAGCTACTTTATGTTTTAAGAGAGTGGCTTTGGCTTCCTCCTGCTTCAGCAGTTTGGCATCGAGTATAAACGGGCCAAACGGAAGCACAGAGGCAACCAGCGCGGCAAGCACTTTGAGTATAGACCACCGATTTGCAATGGCCGCATTTGCTACAGCAGCCACAAATAATACAAATAGCAGACCATGCGCCCAGCCAACATATTTTACGGGCGCTGGCATATCTGCCATATACTTCAGCGGCATAGCTATACCTAAAAGCACGAGGTAAGAGATACCCTCCAGAATACCAATAATGCGCAGGCGCTTTATTGGGGCGTTAGAAATTTCCTGATTCATGATAACAAAAGTGATAAGTCTGTTTAACACGACAGCATGCTGAACAGTGCCAAAGATAAGGAGCCTCCGGCACATTTTTTATACCGGAGGCTCCTCTCATACTTGCTGCTTATGCATCAGGATTGATTTACTGCTTTACTGGATACCGGAGCAGAGGTAAAAATCTCGTTCTGCACACCTAAAGAGTGCTGATGAATCGCATCATAAATTACATTTACAAAATCGGGGTCCAGACCGATCTCGCTTGCAATAGCTCTCCTGTTTTCCATTATCTGGCTCCAGCGATTCGCCTGGTAAATGTCCAGCGCATGTGCTCTTTTGTACGCTCCGATTCTTTTAGAGACATCAGAACGCAGGAACAGCACATTAATAAGCTCATTATCCAGGCGATCAATTAGGTTGCGTAAGTCCTGCAATTGCTCGGCGTTTGCCACGCGCTCATGCTGCAAATCCAGGGAAGTAAGTAGCTTTTCGAGCGCTTCCGGCGTAATTTGCTGGGCCGCATCACTCATGGCTATATCAGGGTTGTTGTGGGTTTCAATCATCAGCCCGTCAACACCCAGGTGCAGCGCCTGCTGGCTTATAGTCTGTAGCAAATCCCGCCTTCCGGCAATGTGGCTGGGGTCTGTGAACAGGGGCACGCCCGGCAGCATGCTCCGGATCTGCTGAATGGTTTCCCATTTCGGGTGATTGCGGTACGGCTTGTTGTTAGGTGTGGAGAAGCCGCGGTGTATCAAGCCTAAATCCATAATGCCGGCCCGGTTTAGCCGCTCCAGCGCGCCCACCCACAGTTGTAAATCAGGGTTAACCGGGTTCTTAACCAGCACAGGTATCGAAACGCCCTGTAGCGCATCGGCCACTTCCTGCACCGAAAACGGGTTTACCGTGGTGCGTGCGCCCACCCAAAGTATATCTACGCCATATTCCAACGCTTCTTCCACATGTTTGGTGTTGGCTACTTCGCAGGCGGTAAGCAAACCAGTTTCCTGCTTTACTGTTTGCAGCCATTCCAGTCCGACCCTGCCTACGCCTTCGAACAGGCCCGGACGCGTGCGCGGCTTCCAGATACCTGCCCTGAAAACTGTTACCCTTTTATCTTTTTTAAGTTCCCGGGCTGTCTGGAGCATTTGCTCCTCACTTTCGGCACTGCAGGGGCCTGCGATAACAGTCGGCAATGGCTTTAACATCAGTAATTTTGATTCAGCAACAAGGTTAAGATTGGCGTTATTAGCATTCATGGTGTAAAGTTATAAGTTGATGTTGTTTGATTCGTTTAATAGCTTCTTGTATTTGCGGAACGGGTACACAGAGCGATGCCCGGACAAAACGCTCTCCCTGGTTTCCGAATACTTTGCCCGGCGTCAGGAAAACGCCTGCTTCATACAGCAATTCGTCCAGGTATACTTCTACATCCTGAATATGGTTTGGCACTTTGGCCCACACAAACATACCCACCGCATCAGGCTGATACGTACATTGCAACGTGTCCAGCAGCTGGTATACCAGTTGTTTGCGGCGGGCGTATTCCGCGTTGCGCTGCAGGTGCCAGTCGTTACTGTTGTGCAGGGCCTCTGTGGCCGCATGCTGCACGGCCTGCAGCATACCTGAGTCAAGATTGCTTTTTACTGTAAGTATAGCTTTCAGATAATCCTGCCGGCCCAGCACCGCACCCACACGCCAGCCAGCCATGTTGTGTGATTTGCTGAGGGAATTGAGTTCCAGGCAGCAGGCATCGGCATTAGGAATGCTGAGCAGGCTTAGCGGCGCTGCTACAGGAAGCACCAGGCTGTAAGGGTTATCATTTACCAGCAGGAATTTATACCTATGCGCTAAATCTGCAAGCCACTGCAATGTTTCGGCTGTTGCCTGCGCGCCGGTGGGCATGTGCGGGTAATTTATCCACATCAGCTTTACACCACCCTGGCCGGCCAGTTCTTCCAGCTGCTTGCAGTCGGGCAGCCAGTTGTTTTCTTCGCTTAAAGTATAAAAAATAGGTTCTGCGCCAACAAGGCGGGCAGTAGCGGCATAAGCCGGGTAACCCGGATTCGGGATAAGCACTTTATCGCCTGGATTCAGAAAAGCCATCGATATATGGAAGATACCTTCTTTCGAGCCCGTTAAAGGTAACACCTCTGTATCAGGGTTTAGGCGCACATGAAAAGTATCTTTATACCAGTCAGCTATGGCACGCCGGAGCGTGGGCAATGCAGTGTATGGCTGATATCCGTGCCCGGTGGGCAGTGCCGCGGAAGCAGTTAAGGCTTCAATAGTGGCAGGAGAAGGGGGCAGGTCGGGGCTCCCGATGCCCAGGTTGATGACCTGCTTGCCCTGGGCATTCAGGGCACTTACCGCTGCCAGCTTTTTGGCGAAGTAATATTCCTGTACTTGCCCCAGTCGTTCGGCTATAGGTATAATCATGATTTTAAATAATGAGATATAAGTATCAGTACATCAAATGCCCGGCTTCTTTATCTAAATATCAGCGTCGAAAATATTTTATACTTAATGAAAGAACAATCAGAACTTCTGATTTATTCTCTGTTTAAAATTATTATTTTCTGCTGTAAGCCAGGTCGTGCTGTTTAGGCGCAGGCTGCAGCGGATTCTTTGCGCGCTGATACAGGCCAAGGACCTGAAGATGACACACCAAAGGTTGTAATTCGGTGATTACATCTAAAAGTTCTTGATAATCAAAGCCTTCTATATCAATGGCTATATGCTTGGCACCGGCAGACGATGGAGCAGGCGGAAAATATTCTATCAGTGAAGTGTGCATGTCGTGTAGGAGGAGTTTCTCTTTTACTGCTTTCAGCGTAATGTCTGCAAGCGGCAGATCCAGGAGAAGCGTCGCTTTATTAGCCATGGTCAGGTCATCGGCAGAAGGTCTTTGCCTTGAGAGCAACAAAAAGCGCGTATAATTTCCTTTTTGATCTGCAATGTTTTCCTGAAGGATTTCCATGCCATAAAGCTTTGCCGCCAGATGGCTTGCGATGGCTGCCACACCATATTGCTGCTTTTCCTTTATCAGGCGTGCGCTGTCGGCGGTGTCCGTCATTTGCTGCAACTGCATGTGCGGATACTGCTGCAGAAAGGCACCGCACTGCAGCAAGGCCACCGGATGCGAGTATACTGCGTTAATATCCTGGATCCGCTGGCCTGGCAGGGCCATCAGGTTCTGATCTATGGGCAGCCAGAGCTCATCTATAATACAAAAATCATGCTGCTGCAACAAAGTATAGTTGGCATGTATACTGCCGGCTACGGCGTTTTCTATCGCCATTACGGCAAAATCAGCCTGGCCCAGTTGCAGGGAATCGAATAGTTGTTTGAAAGTAGCGCAGGGAAGCACGTCTATACTTTGTGCTGCGAACAGCTGGCGGGCAGCCATATCGTGGAAAGAGGCCGGACCGCCCTGAATCGCTATATTGATTTTTGTTGCCATATATAAACAAAAAGCCCCGCTTGTGGCGGGGCTTGTAAGTGAAAGCTTTTTTATCGTTATCAGAACGCAATAGCCTTACTTCTGGAGCCCCGGATGGGTACCAAAAAAATAAAAGCTAAAATAATACGCGTTGAAAAATGTCATTTTTGTTGTTCTAAGCCCTAAACTTAGGGAAGCCATCCGACATATCCAAAATATTTTCAAAAAATTACTTTTAAAATCTTTCTGTCGCTAGGCCTGGTATAGGTAAGTCTGGGCATAATGCTTGCGCACCTCCTGGAAAACGGTCTGCACAAAATCTTTGTTTATACCCGCACTATTAGCTTGCAGCAGCAGGTTTTCCAGCACCAAATCCCAATGAACAACCTGTAAGGCTTCTGCCACACCGGCTTTCGGAAAGCTCTCCATTCGGGCCGACACTTTGCTGCGGCGTGAAAGCAAATCCAGCAGTTCATCGTCGAGATATTCTATCTGCTTGCGCAGTTCTTCCATTTCTACACCTTGCCTGGCTGCTTCCGGATCTATGCTTTCATAGTTTAGCGATTGCAGCAGCATGTCCAGTTCCTGGGGCATAAGTTGCTGGCCGGCATCGCTCAGTGCCGCCGCAGGGTTGTGGTGTGCTTCCAGCATCAATCCATCGTAGCCCAGGCTAATAGCCCGCTGACTTACCGGGCGCAACAGGCTTCTGCGGCCGGCAATGTGGCTGGCATCGCAGTAAACGGGCAAATCAGGATGTATGCTTTTTAATTCCATAACATGGTCCCACTTCGGATGGTTACGATAAGGAGCATTGTCGAGCGTAGAAAACCCGCGGTGCATGGCTCCTAAATCAGAAACGCCGCTCTGCTGCAGGCGCTCCAGAGCACCCAGCCAGAGCGGTAAATCCGGATTAACAGGGTTCTTTACCAGCACAGGTATAGTTACGCCTTTTAAAGCATCAGCAATTTCCTGCACCAGAAAAGGATTAACCGTAGTATGAGCGCCTATAATCAAAACATCTACCTCATGTTTGAGCGCTTCGGCCACATGGCTTGTGCCAGCTACTTCGCAGGCGGTGCGCAGCCCTGTTTCCTGCTTTACCGTTTTAAGCCACTCCAGGCCTGCCGTGCCCATACCCTGGAAGGTGCCCGGGCGGGTGCGCGGTTTCCAGATACCTGCCCTGAAGATAGATACACCCTGCAGCTTTTTCAGGCCGCGGGCAGTTTGCAGCATCTGCGCTTCACTTTCGGCACTGCATGGCCCTGCAATTACAACAGGATGCGTGGTTCTGGCAAGTATGCCATCGCGCTTGCCAAGCTTTAGGATAGGTGATGTATACATGATGGTATCAATTATTTTTTTAGTTGTCCTGAAACGAAAAAGCCCCGCACTTGGGCGGGGCTTCTTTGGTATCTTATCTGCTTTTATATTTAGCGCAATAGTTTACCATCGGAGCCCCGGGAGAGGACCTGTAGATTTTTGGAAAACATAATGGCGCAGGTAAAAGTCATTTTTTTATGAATTATTCAGCAATAAAAATAATAATTTATCAGAATTGCAAATATTTAATGAAATAAATAAATTTATTGTTGTGGAGGTTTTGGAAGGTCATCATCTTTCTTAGGGAAAAGCAGCGAAGCAATTACGGAAACAGCAAGTATACCACCTACAGCAAGCAGCGCAAGCCGCATATCAATGTGGTAAAACTCGCTGATGAGCAGCTTTACTCCGATAAACACCAGTATAAGCGAAAGGCCATAGTGCAGGTAATGAAACAGCTGCATAATGCCTGCCAAGGCAAAATATAGTGCCCGCAGCCCCAGCAAGGCAAACACATTGGATGTATAAACGATAAACGGATCTTTAGAAATAGCCAGAATAGCAGGAATAGAATCGGCAGCGAAAACTACATCGGTACTTTCTACCATGAGTAGCACCAGAAACAGCGGGGTAGCGAAATATTTGCCGTTTTCTTTTACAAAGAATTTGCCCCCGGCTGGTTTTCTGGTCATCCGCAGGTGTTTGCTGGCCCAGTTTACCAACGGGTTATTGTTCGGATCCACTTCCTGGTCCTGCGTAAAAGCCATTTTTATACCTGTATACACCAGAAAAGCGCCTAATATGTAGATGATAAACTGGAACTTGGCAATTAGCGCCACACCTACCAGAATAAACAGGCCGCGCAGCACCAGCGCCCCGATAACGCCCCAGAACAAAATGCCATGCTGATATTTTTGCGGCACTTTAAAGAAGTTAAAAATCAGGATGAAGACGAACAGGTTATCGACACTCAGCGATTTTTCGATCAGGTAAGCTGTCAGAAACTCGACGGCGGCGTCTTTTCCTTCCCAGTAATAAATCAGCACGTTGAAAGCGAGAGAGAGCGCAATCCAGAACAGGCTGGTAAGCAGCGCTTCTTTTATTTTTATTTCGTGCTTGTTGCGGTGAAATACAAACAAATCCAGCCACAAGAGCAGGAGTACGAAGACATTAAAAGCTATCCAGAAGATAATGTTGTTATCGTCGTTCATTCGGAAGATGCTTGGTGCAAAGCTAGGTGTATACGTGTGGTAGCACGTAAAAATAGTCTTGACCGGGACAAATAGAAAATATAAGTTGCTCTTTATATAGCACCTGGGATGAGAGCAGATGTTTAGTAACGGTCAAAATGGCGGAAAAAGCTGTTTACCTTCATTTTGAGCACACCCAGCACCGCTTCCTTAAATATGCCAGACGACATTTTAGACTCGCCTCTGGTTCTGTCTGTAAAGATGATCGGCACTTCTTTTATCCGGAAGCCATACTTGTAAGTCAGGAACTTCATCTCTATCTGAAAGGCATAGCCTACAAAATGGATCTGGTTGAGCGGAATTGTTTCGAGTACTTTGCGGCGATAGCACTTAAAACCAGCGGTTGTGTCCTCAATGGGCATGCCGGTAATTAACTTTACATAGGCACTGGCGAAATACGACATTAGCACGCGGTTCATGGGCCAGTTTACCACATTTACGCCCTGAATGTAGCGGCTGCCGATAGCCATATCATACCCCTCAACAGCACAGGCATTATAGAGGCGGATCAGATCGTCAGGATTGTGCGAGAAGTCGGCATCCATCTCGAAAATATATTCGTAGCCGTGGCGTAGCGCATACTTAAAACCGTGGATGTAGGCTGTGCCCAAGCCCAACTTACCGGCGCGCGATTCGAGGTGCAGCCGTCCCGGAAACTCCTGCTGCAGGGCACGCACAATATCGGCGGTGCCGTCCGGCGAGCCATCGTCTATGATCAGTATCTCGAACGGGTGCGCCAGCGCCATCACCTTGCGTACCATAGCCTCAATGTTTTCCCGCTCCTTATAAGTCGGGATGATGACCAGCGCGTCTTTCATACCTCAAATATAGGCAATCAGCTATTGCAGGTATGATCTAACCTCAAATTAATTTTGTGGGCCGGCCACTTAGCGGCGATATACAGAATGTTTCCGACCATCTGGCGAGCATTCGCCATATACAGTTCATATTGCGGAGGTGCGCGCCTGATGCTTAGAAAAATGATGCACTAAATATTAGGATGATATATAGTTTATTACTTACTTTCTCTGCCGCTTCCAACGAAGCGCTTTCCCACACGATTTCTTCTTTTACTTATATTATTTGCAAACATTTAAATTGTTGCTTTTTTCAATCTCCATTGACCTTTTTAAATACTGGCAGCTACAAACTATTGGCTACAAAAAGTTAGGCTAAATGACTTGTACTGAACAGAAGAGCAGTAGGAAAGGATATTAGTAAGGCTTTAAAGCAATCCATGTAAGTTAATCCGTTATCTTTTTTTATCCTTTTACACAAAGTAAGCGAATATCACCATATAAGTTTTATTCTTCCTTAATTCATGAAAGCACTTGCCACCCTTACCGCATTTTTAGTTTTTCTTACAGGCACGTTAGCCTCGTGCGAAAAAGGAGTTCTGAAACAGAACATAACATTGAAAGACAAGCCGCTGGCAGAAATAAAGAGGAACCTCCAGGGCCAATGGCAGCTTCATTACGAACGCGGGGGCATCAGTGGTGATTACAAGTATGTGTATCATAATTCATTTATAGACTTCCGGCCGGATGACTCGCTCTACTGGACAGTTGATGGGGAGGAATGGGCCAACACAAAGATTGACTGGAAATGGGGAAGAGATCAGTTTCATGATTCTACCTACATCATGCGCTTCAGCGATGTTTGGGGATACCCCATCAGTTGGGGCATAAAGGGCATTCAAGAAGACACCTTAGTGCTCTATGACATTGGAGCAGATGGTATGAGCGATTACCTGACAAAGAAGAAATAAATGTAAAACTTAAATAGGCTGCTATGAAACAGATTCTCTCCCCCCGATTTGCCGGAACTAGCCGCTTGCTCCTGATGGGTTTAGGCCTCTCACTGCTGCTCTGTGGCTGTGACGAAAAGTTACCCGAACCCACCACCAAAGGTGCCAACACCTTCGCCTGCAAATTGAATGCAAATCATGGATTGCTGATGCAGGCGGCAGCTTTTCGGGCAATAAACTATCTGTATTATATGAGATAAGTAAACCTGAAAAAAATTTAATCATTTATGCTACCCGCATTGCTGAAAATGATAATACCCGAATTCAGTTAGCTTTGGAAGACGTGAAGACTAACGGCATCCAATATTTTGCCTCCGAGACTAATGCTTATCCCAGTGATTTGCAATTCAAGAATCATGCAGTGTATATCAAATATAAGCCAGTTGCAGCAGATTACATGACCAATAGCCAAAATACAGGCTCAATTACTATTACTCATATCGATACGGTGAGGCACATCATAGCAGGCACCTTCGGGTTCAGGGCCGAAAAAACCGACGGCTCGGGTGAAACTGTTGAGGTAACAAATGGCCGTTTTGATGTAAAATATGGATTGTAAATAGTCACATTCGAGGAAGCGAATGGGTTATACTTGCCCACAGGTTTAAACTGATATACCAAAGTATAAAAACAATTATTTATACCTTAGCGCCTCAATCAACTAAACCCGATGCAAAAGCAAAAGTGTGTTTTCCTGGATCGCGACGGTGTGCTGAACCGCGAACTTGGCGACTACGCCTACAGATTAGATCATTTTGAGGTGCTGCCCCGCGTGCCCGAAGCGCTGGCGTTGCTAAAGCAGCACGGCTTTCTGCTGATAGTGATTACGAACCAGAGCGGCATTTCCAAAGGCATATTCCAGCGCGCGGATATGGAAGCTTGCCACCGGAAACTGCAGGATACTTGTAACCAACTGATAGACGATATTTATTTCGCGCCCGGCCACCAGACAATTTCTGCCTCGCTGTCGCGCAAACCTGACAGCCTGATGCTGGAGAAAGCCATTGCTAAGTATAACATCGACCCGAACCTTTCGTGGATGGTAGGCGACGTGCCGCGCGATATAGCAGCAGGCCTCAAAGCCGGCGTGCGCACCATTATGGTAGGCGGCCGCCACCAGCCAGCAGACGCGCATACCCTGGAAGCGGAAGATTTATGGGAAGCGGCGCAACTTATACTTGCCGAAACAAAAAAACCGGCCTGAGCCGGTTTTTTTGTTTATGGATTTTAGTTCTTTTTCGAAGAAGTTGAAATAAAAGATTTAATGCTTATGCGCTTGCCAAGTGCATATTATGACGCTTCACTGTTTGAGCGTTCAGCGAGTTTGAAGCGTCTTGATTCTTTTGCTTACTTTTCTTATCAAGAAGAAAAGTAAGGCCCAGCCGGCGAGGCGAAAAGCTAACTATAAATCTTAAAACTTTAATTTTACTGAGAGTCTTTTCTACAAAGTTACTTTAGTGTTTTTATACTATAGTACAGGCACCACTAAATCATACTTAGCTGTTCGCGCTATCCGCCGTTTTATCTGTTGCAACAGCAGCAGCCGAAACAGTTACTTTTGTCTGCTTGTCGGGCTTGGCGTAGCTGTAAGCCGGGCAATATGTTTTGCAGGATGCCATACTTAAAGTTAGGCAGACGGCTCCTAAAAAGAGTACTTTCTTCATGATGGTAAACAGTTAGGGGAATTGGATATCAAAAATACGCTAATTACTTGAAAAGCAAAAACAACCGGCTTAAAAACTTAACGCTCACTTGGCTGCGTTTCGTATCCCAGTATCCGCATCATCGACTCGCTGGATTGCTCCGGCGCAAACTGCCACGTTTTTAGCTGGCCATCTACGTCTCTGTCCACCAGAATATGTTTCGGAGCCGGAATCAGGCAATGTTTAATGCCGCCATACCCGCTCAGCGATTCCTGGTAAGCGCCCGTGTGGAAAAAGCCAATGTATAGCGGCTCGTTTTTCGGGTATTTCGGCAAAAATACCTGAAACGAGTGCATCTCTGAGTTATAGTAATCCTGGCTGTCGCAGGTTATGCCGCCTATCTGTATTTTACGATACTCCTTATCCCAATGGTTTACAGCCAGCAGCGGATAACGTTGATTCAGTGCCCAGGCATCCGGCAGATTAGTGATAAACGAGCCATCAATCATGTACCACAGCTCTTTGTCGTTCTGCAGTTTTTCGTCCAGTATAGAATATATAGTTGCACCGCTTTCACCAACGGTAAAAATACCGAATTCGGTAAAAATATTTGGCTCCGGCACGCCTTCCTCGTTGCAGATGCGCTTGATGGTGCGCAGGATTTCCTGCGTCATGTACTGGTAATCATAATCAGACTGGATGGAAGTTTTAATCGGAAAGCCGCCACCAATATCAATAGTATCCAGCTCAGGGCAAAGCTTTTTCAGTTCAGCATACTTGTGCACAAAACGGCTCAGCTCCGACCAGTAATACGAAGTATCTTTTATACCTGAGTTGATAAAATAGTGCAGCATTTTGAGCTCAAACTTCGGATCATTTTTTATCTGCTTTTCATACAGCTCTATTACATCGCCGTAGCGCACCCCGAGGCGCGAAGTATAAAATTCAAACTTAGGCTCTTCGTCGGAGGCCAGGCGAATACCAACCTTTGTCTTCTCGTTTACGTGCTCTTTATAGTAGTCAATCTCGCCGAGGTGATCCAATATAGGCATACAGTTTTTGAAACCATCGTTGATGAGTTCCGAAATCCACTGGCGGTACAGATCGCGCTTAAAGCCGTTGCAAATAATGTAGGTGTCTTTTGTCAGCTTACCTTTTTTATACAAGGCCCGGATAATCGGAATGTCGTACGAAGAAGACGTTTCGATGTGGATGTCGTTTTTGAGCGCCTCCTCCAGCACAAAAGAAAACTGGCTGGATTTAGTGCAGTAGCAGTAAGTATAAGTGCCTTTGTAGTCCAGATTTTCCATGCCCTGCTTAAAAAACTGCTTGGCACGTTGTATCTGCGAACTGATTTTTGGCAGGTAAGTGAGCTTCAGCGGTGTACCATACTCCTTGATAAGGTCCATCAGCGGAATACCATTAAACTGCAACTCGTTATTTTCTACCGTAAACTCTTTTGTCGGGAAATCGAAGGTTTGGTGGATGAGGTCCGTGTATTTATCCATGCTATGGTTGCGGGATTATCTGTGGTTGAGGGATTAAGAAAACATGCAATATTGATTGTATTTTACCATCTTTGCAAAACTTTGTTCTAAAACTATGAAAAAAGTAAAACTGATAGAAGTACGTTCAGAGCTGGGTGCCGGCACGCGCGGTGCCAGCATGGGCATCGAAGCGCTGCGGGTGGCCTGCTGGGACAAAGGCTCTGACTATTTTAAGCGCTTTAACTCCGTCAGCGTACCCGATCTGAATTATACCTTGTTCGACAAAGACGTGTTTCCGAACGCGCACCGCATCGACAGTATCCTGACGGTGCAGAAAAATATCAGTAACATTGTTGAACAAACTATCCATATGGATATGTTTCCGCTGGTGCTCTCCGGGGATCATTCTAACGCGCATGGCACCATTGCCGGTATAAAAGCCACTTACCCCGATAAAACACTGGGCGTAATTTGGATTGATGCCCACGCCGATATTCACTCGCCCTTTACCTCGCCATCGGGCAACGTGCATGGCATGCCGCTGGCCATGGCCCTCAACCTCAATAACCTTGATCGGCAAATAAACGAGCCCGAACCTGAAACAGTATTCTTTTGGAACTCATTGAAAAAGCTGGGCTTCGACGGACCAAAGCTGAAGCCCGAGCACCTGGTATACATAGTGGTGCGCGATACCGAGGAGCCGGAAGATTACCTGATAAACAAGCTCGGCATCAAAAACTTTACTTACAAAGAACTTATGATCAAAGGCGTGGAGCAGGTAGCCGAAGAGACATTGGAACGCCTGCACAATTGCGATATTATTTACGTGTCGTTTGATGTGGACAGCCTCGATTCCAAATTCTCCAAAGGCACCGGCACGCCGGTAGAAACAGGCCTGACAGTGGAAGAAGCAAAAGCGCTTTGCTATTACCTGCTGCAGGACGAGCGCGTGGTATGTTATGAAATGACCGAAATTAATCCGACTTTGGATACCGAAAACACGATGGCCGAGAATGCTTTTGACATTCTGGAGGCGGCCACAGAGGCAATTTTACACAGAGAAGCGAAAAGTAAGATTATACATTAATGCAACTTCAATATACTATCAGCCAGCGCATCAGCGAGGCACTACAGAACATTTTCCATATTGCTGTTGATGCCGCCCAGATTGCCTTACAACCCACGCGCAAGGAATTTGCGGGCTCCTTTACGTTCGTTACTTTTCCTTATACCAAACAAGCGGGCAAAGGGCCGGAGCAAATCGGCCAGGCGCTGGGCGAATATTTGCAGGAACACGCGCCGGAAATAAAGGATTTTAACGTGGTAAAAGGCTTCCTGAACCTCGAGGTGGAAGAAGCCGAATGGTTGCGCCTGTTCCGGGAAATGATGAAAAATTCTAAGTTTGGGCAGGTTGAGGCAAGCGGCAGAAACGTGATGGTGGAGTATTCTTCGCCCAACACAAACAAACCGCTGCACCTGGGCCACCTGCGCAATAATTTTCTGGGTTATTCGGTCTCCGAAATCATGAAAGCCAACGGCCACAACGTGCTGAAAGCGAACCTGGTGAACGACCGCGGCATTCATATCTGCAAATCGATGCTGGCTTACGAGAAGTTCGGTAACGGCGAAACCCCGGAGAGCAGCGGTCTGAAAGGCGACCATTTGGTAGGTAAATACTATGTGCTGTTCGACAAGGCTTTCAAGGAGCAGGTAGAAGAACTGGTGGCGCAGGGTATGGACAAAGAGGAAGCCAAGAAAAAAGCGCCGCTGATGCTGGAAGCGCAGGACATGCTGAAAAAGTGGGAAGAAGGTGATCCGGCCGTAGTCGATCTCTGGAAGCAGATGAACAGCTGGGTATACGCCGGCTTCGACGAAACATACCGAAGTATAGGCGTTGATTTCGACAAGTTTTACTACGAGTCTGGAACGTATAAACTAGGCAAGGAACTGGTAGAAGAAGGCCTGCAGAAAGAAGTATTTTTTAAGAAAGACGGCGGCTCGGTTTGGGTAGATTTAACCGACGAAGGCCTGGATGAAAAGCTGCTGCTGCGTGCTGATAGCACCTCTGTATACATTACGCAAGACCTTGGCACCGCGCAACTCAAGTATAACGACTTCCCTTATGATGAGTCGCTGTACGTGGTGGCCGATGAGCAGAATTACCACTTCCAGGTACTGAAAGCGGTGCTCAAAAAACTGGGCAAACCTTATGCTGAAGGTATTTATCACCTCTCTTATGGCATGGTGGATTTGCCGTCGGGCAAAATGAAATCGAGAGAAGGAACAGTGGTGGACGCCGACGAACTGGTGCAGGAAATGGTGGACACGGCACGCCAGCAAACCGAGGAACTGGGCAAAATAGAAGGCTTTACGCCGGAGCAGGCGCAGGAGCTGTATCATACTTTGGCTATGGGTGCGCTCAAATACTTTTTGCTGAAAGTGGACCCGAAAAAGCGGATGCTCTTCAACCCGCAGGAATCTATTGACTTCCGGGGCAACACCGGCCCGTTTGTGCAGTACAGCCACGCCCGCATCTCGGCTATACTTCGCAAAGCCGCCGAAATGGGTATACAGGTGGATGTTAACGCGTTTGATGATTTTAAGAACCTGCATGAAACGGAGCAGGAGGTGATTGCACAGCTGGTAAATTACCCGGCTGTGGTGGTGGAGGCCGGCAAATTGTATGCGCCCTCCGTTATCGCAAATTATGCGTATGAATTAGCGAAGGCGTATAACCGCTTTTACCAGGAAGTATCTATTTTTAATGAGACAGACGAGCAGGCACGCAGCTTCCGGATTGCTCTTTCGGCTATGGTAGCACGTTTGCTGCGGCATAGTATGCGCCTGTTGGGGATAAATGTGCCGGAACGCATGTAAGAGAGAAGAATTTTTATACTTGCAATTTTAAAGTTTCTGCGTCCGCTTTTCGGCATTGTTTATACTTGCAGAGGCTCTGGCTCATAATAGCATCAGGAGTATAAATGATTCTTGGTGCAAAAACTAGCAATGGTAAAACAGTGAAGAACCGTACGCAAAGCTGGTATTTTAAATTATAATTTGAACAAAAGCGGAGATTGATGCTTTATTATCCTAAACTTAAAACCGTATCGGAAATATCATGGCTATAACATCTACTTTTACAATACAAGCAGCGGCGCTAATGGGCTTGCTGAGCATTTCAGTTGCTTGTAATCAACCTTCAGCCAATAGCACTACATCAACTACTCCCATGAGTATGGCAACGGAAGACAACGAAACTATGGCAACAGACAACGCAACCACCGCTAACGTACAAAACAGCGACTTCTATGATTTCACAATGACGTCTCTGGATGGCGAAGAGATTGATTTCTCGAAGTATAAAGGCAAAAAGGTGCTGCTGGTAAACACGGCCTCTGAATGCGGCTTTACGCCCCAGTACAAAGACCTGCAGGAGCTGCAGGAAACGCATGGCGATGACGTGGTAATACTTGGTTTCCCGGCCAACAACTTTGGTGGGCAGGAGCCGGGCTCTAACGAAGAAATCGCTACGTTCTGCCAAAAAAACTATGGCGTAGATTTCCAGATGTTTGAGAAAATATCGGTAAAAGGTGATGATAAAGCGCCGCTGTATGTATGGCTGCAGCAAAATGCGCCTAACCACGAAGAGCCAAGCTGGAACTTCTGCAAATATCTGATAAACGAAAATGGCAAGGTAGTGGCCTTTTATCCTTCCAAAATAAACCCGATGGGCAAGGAGATTCTCGCAGCTATTTTAAAGTAAAAAAATCTACGATTAACGAAATTGAATAACTCAGAACAAGTTACCGCAAATCCAGGTCCGGCAAAGGCCTGGATTTCGGCTTTCAGGCCGCGCACGCTGCCGCTCGCTTTGTCGTGCATTGGCATGGGTGGTTTTATGGCAGCCGCTAATGGCGTTTTTAATGGTATAGTGGTTGGTCTTTGTGTGCTTACCACGCTGTTTCTGCAAATCCTATCAAACCTGGCCAACGACTACGGCGATTCAAAACACGGGGCCGACAGCGCACATCGTGAAGGGCCGATGCGGGCAGTGCAGGCAGGTCACATCACAGCCGATCAAATGAAAAAGGGGATGGGTATACTTACGCTGCTGTCGATGATGTCGGGATTGCTGCTGCTGTGGGTTGCTTTTGGTTCCGAAGGACTGCTGCTGTTCCTGCTGTTCCTGGCGCTTGGTTTGGCGGCTATCTGGGCAGCTATCAACTATACTGCAGGCAACAACCCTTACGGCTATGCCGGGCTTGGCGATATTTCTGTGTTCATCTTCTTTGGGCTGGTAGGCGTGCTCGGAACATACTTCCTGCAGGCGCTGGCGCTGGCGCCTGCAGTTATACTTCCAGCGCTGGTCTGCGGCTTTTTCGCTACAGCCGTGCTCAATGTCAACAACATCCGCGATATTAAGTCTGATACACTGGCCGGCAAGCGCTCGCTGCCGGTGCGCATGGGTCCAAAACGTGCGCGCATTTATCACCTGTTCCTGCTGTTTGGCGGCGTGCTATGCGCATTGCTGTATGTAGTGTTCAACTTTCATACCTGGTGGCAGTTCCTGTTTGTGTTGGTGCTACCGCTGGTGGTGGTAAACGGTGTAAACGTATGGCGCAAGCAAACTTCCAGTGAACTCGACCCATACTTAAAGCAGATGGCTATTACCACGCTGCTGTTTGTATTGCTGTTTGGTTTGGGGCAGGTAGTGTAAACAACCTCGGAGTGTTTGCAAAACCTCCGAGCGTCTGGTGGCTACAGCGCTTTGGCAAACGATCAGACGCTCCGGGGTCTGTGAGACACTCGCAGTTCCTGGGGCCGTCGTGCGGACAGGTCGCAACCTGTCCCTACAAATGCTGCTTTATGACTGCCTGTTTTCTGGCTGCTGCGCCATTCAGTATACTTTGCGCCTCAGTTATACTTGCTTCCAGCTGTTCGATTTCGGTTAAGGCCTTATTCTGATCTTCGATAGCTGGAACAGAGATTATAAAATTCTCTATATCAGTTTTGTTTATACTAGGATAGGCAGCTTTTGGCATTGCTTTTTCCATTTGCCTCATTAAGTAAGAGGAATACATAAAGCCATAATAAATCAGTTTGTTTAAAAGTATAGCTTCATCTTTGCTTTCCAAAACGGCAAATCCTGTAGAGAATATACAATCCTTCACTTTCTCAGCTATAAAGGCGAATCCTTTTAAGTATGGCCTTACTGTTGATACAAGGGTAGCGCCTTTGGGGGCATCTTCTTGCTCTTGATGGTGCGTTAGCTCCTGTTATTTTCTGGTTATAATCTATAATTCCATCTCCTTTCCCAACACTATCAATATCAACATAAATAAATTCATGCTTAGGTTTATCCATCGGATTAACAGATAACCGATTGATGCATACTAAATCCTGTAGCTTTTCTGGTGCACCATTCTGGAAAAGGCTGTTAATTTTATCCTCTATACTTTGTTTGCCCTGTGCTATAGTTTGCGTGGCTTGCTCATACTCCTGGTCTATACTTTCGCAAGCTTTTACAATCTCTTCCTGTACTTCTTTTGGCGGCAGCGGGATTTTAACCTCTGACTTTAAAAACTCACTATTTAAACTTTTTCCGAATGTATTAAAGCCGACATTCTCTAAATCAATCAGCCGTGCATTGAATAATTGAAAATTCGGTTGTGGTGTAAAAAGTATGATGCTTAGCTTTGGTGCTGTTTCTGTATGTAAACATGATATTTAAGCTGGCGATATGGTTTTCTTTTTTCTTTGAGAAGCAGGTAGTTCTTCTTACGAATCTT
>Ga0210040_10001384_pt1 | contig 36794 bp, 3 predicted proteins | sample CryGeyCG12114_NA_FD_185462 | JGI IMG/M metagenome (GOLD analysis project Ga0210040, IMG submission 185462) | Groundwater microbial communities from aquifer - Crystal Geyser CG19_WC_8/21/14_NA (SPAdes) (version 2) | ecosystem: Environmental > Aquatic > Deep subsurface > Groundwater | place: USA... | reverse complement strand
TTTTCTTATACTTTTCTTTTTTTACTTTACTACTTATAAAGTACTTTCTTTTTATTTTTACTAAAGCTATTCTTAAAGACTTTCTAGTTTATCTTTTTAATAAGCTATCTATAAGATACTTTATCTAAATTAAAATATTTCTAGTTTCTTTTACTCTAACTAAAAAGCTATTAGATATTCTTAAGCTATTTAAGCTTAAGTAATACTTTCTCTATTTAGTTATTACTTAGCTATATAAATATATTAGTAATAGATATAATTATAATAGTTATTTTAAGAAAGCGTAGTAGTCTAAGTATATTATAAGTACTTAATTATTATAATAATAACTTTCTCTACTTAGTAAGTTTTCTAAAAGCTTAGTTAGAGTTTAAGCTATAATTTTCTTAATCTAAGTAGTAGTAGTAAGTAAGAAGTAGTTCTCTTAGACTTCTTTAATTAAGTATTTTCTTTTTTATATTTTACTTTACTAAATAGCTTTTAGCTATAACTAATTTATAGCGTAGTTTAATATATTAATCTTTTTTACTTAAAGAATTACTAATACTATATTTCTCTTTTATAATTAGCTTAAGTATCTACTTTAGAAAACCTAACTTACTAATAAGTTATATAAGCTTATCTATACGCTTAGTCTTCTAAAATAAGCTTATAGTACTTTATTAGTACTACTATAGTTTCTTAAGTTTTTACTAATTTAAACTTCTACTTAAAGCTTCTAAGCTAGTAGCTTATAGCTTATACTTTTAATAGCTACTTATTATTTTAAATATAAGATTACTTAGTCTATATTTATAGTTATTTCTTATTTTATAAAAAGTAATCTATATTTATATATAAAAGATCTTTATATTTAAGTACTCTTTTATAAGTAGTTTACTACTACTAGATTTACTATAGTACTTTTATACTATTATTTTTTCTTACTATACTAGTTTATCTTTAAAAGTATAGTTAAGAGCTTTTTAGTAGTCTTATTCTTTTCTTAGTATTAAATCTAATTTATAATTAGACTTAATTTTATAAAATAGAGCTTTAAATACTTTTACTTTACTATATTATTATTACTTTAGAGTTATTATTTATATATTATATTCTCTTTAGTTTATCTAAGTTTATTTTCTTCTTTTACTAAAAAGAAAGAAGTCTTTTCTCTTTCTTTAGTAGCTAAAAAGTACTTAGAAAGCTATATAAGAGCTCTTTTTTAGCTAATATTCTAACTATATATAGCTATTATTATTAAAATTTTTCTAGTTTACTTAAAGAGTATTAAAGTTTAAAAAGCGCTTTTATATCTCTTATATACTAAAATCTCTTTACTATATTACTATATTCTTCTTTTAGTCTAAGTTCTATAAAGTATACTCTTTTAATAAGCTTTTAGTTCTATAGTAATATTACTATTTTTTATAAATAATATTACTAACTTTTAGCTACTAATTTTAGTAAAGCGTAAAACTAAAGTTTTATAGTTTCTACTTTCTTATTAGCTTCTTTTTCTATTATAAACTTTTTTTATTTTATAATATTACTAGCTTCTAATTTTATATTTCTAACTTTTTTTCTAACTATCTTTTAGCTATATACTTACTAACTTTTTAGATTTTAATTTCTCTTACTATTATTATAGAGCTTATATAAGTCTATTACTTTATTTACTTAGATTTTAATAACTAATAGCTTTTTAGCTATAATAATATTACTTTTTATAATAATAAAAACTTTCTACTTCTATTTATCTTACTACTACTATCTTATATATTACTATTATGCTTACTACTCTTACTTTATCTACTATACTCTACTATTTTATTTTACTTTATATTTACTTTAGACTTTTTAATTACTTTTTACTTACTTCTTTATCTTTATAATAGTACTACTTTAGACTCTTAAAAAATTTTATACTACTACTTTTAAGCTTCTTACGCTATTAAAATAAGTTTTAATTTTTAGTAATTTTAGTAACTATACTACTAAGCTCTATAACTATAGTATACTACTATTTACTTATAAGCGTATTTAAGTATACTATAAGTATTTTTTAAATTTATAAGTCTTCTTTTAAAAGTTTAGTAGCTAATATTTTTTACTTTAGTAGATAAGCGTATAGATAAAAAGATTAATATTATATTTATTATTAACTTTTAAGACTTTATATACTATATATACTTAGAGAGTTTTACTTTAAGATTATAGCTTTTCTAGCTTACTTTTTTATAAAGCGCTTAAGAAACTACTAAAAATATTTTACTTATAACTAGACTTTCTTTTAACTTTATTATATATATAACTATAGTTTTAGAGTTTTTCTACTTTTATAAGTCTTTAAAGCGTAAGTTTTTAAAAGCTAATATTATTACTCTTATTAACTAGTATTATAAAAGTACTACTAAATATACTATTAATACTTTTAAAAGTAAACTTTAAAACTTTAAAATAAAATATAGCTATTATTATAGTAAGAGGAATAAGAAAGTCTTTAAGAATTACTAGTTAATAGTCTTTAATAGTAATATTATATTCTAAAATATATATATAAATTATATATATAAGAATAATTCTACTTACTACTCTTTCTTTTATAAGTTTTCTAATAGCTTTTTTATTTAGCTTTTCTTAGTCTTCTTAATATTCTTATTAACTTTTTATTTAAAGCTTAAATTTCGTCTTATAAGTAATTTTAATATACTTACTTTAAATATCTTAAACTATCTTAATTTATAGTAGTATAATTTAATAAGTACTTACTTTATTTTTTATAACTATTATACTTAAATAGCTTTTAGTAAAGCTATTACTCTAAGTATAATTATATAAGTTTAAGCTACTAAAGAGTTCTTTATTTAGATACTTTTTTAGAAGTTTAAGAAAATTCTAGCTATTAAGGCGTAAAAGTTATAAGAAGCTAAAGTTACTATAAAAGAAAATGTATTTTCTATACTAGCTACTAATAATTACTTTACTAATTATAATTTAACTACTACTTATATTACTTCTAAAAACCTTTTTAATTACGTAGTAGATAAAGACTTAACTCTTCTCTACTTATAAGAAAATAATAATTTTTAGCTCTAGATTATAAATAATATAGCTACTAGATCTAATACTTCTAAACTAAAGACTAATAGTAGTAGTATTAATACGCTTAAAGAAGGCTTTAATACTAATAAGTTCTTTTTTATAATTAAGTTCTTAACTTCCTTTTAATAGTTTTTTAGTTTTCTAGTTTACTTTTCTTATACTTTATATACTACTTAAAATATAGATTTAGATAAAGATAATCTAGATATACTTAAAGCTAAGCTATTATTAGAAATACTTACTAAGCTTTACGTAGGTCTTACTACTAAAAAAGTATAAAATATAATTCTTACTAACTCTACTATAGCTTCTTTAGTCTACTTTATTTTTTATTTTAGCTTTACTTATTATATTAAGACTAATAGTACTAAATCTTCTTTTTACTTTTCTTTAAGCTTTAGCTTTATATACTATATAGCTGCTAGTAGCTTCTAAAATACTACTTATACTACTTAAGTAAGTAGAATAGCTTTATCTATATATAGCTTAAATATTATATCTTTTTAGTAACTTCTAAATACTCTTTATCTAGCTTTTAAGTATATAAGTTTACTTATATAAACTACTATTTATTATCTTTTTCTCTAATAGGCTTTTACTTTACTTTCTAAAGCTTTTTTTTCTTTTTTACTTCTTTACTCTTTTAGCTTATATTTATATTTTACTTAAAGCTTATCTAACTCTTTTTTAGTAGTACTCTAATTTTTATTTATTATAGTATAGTCTTTTCTATTAAAGCTAGCTATTAGTAATAGCTATATAGCTACTAGCTTTTTCTTTACTATTTTTATATTCTAGAAATCTACTTCTTTATAAATATCTACTTTTACCTACTACTAAAGGCGTTTACTATAATACTTTACTTAGTTTTTAAGTAAGCGTTATTTAGAGATATCTTATTTATATAGTAGTATATTATTATTACTAACTCTTATTAGATACTTTCTAGTTTAATCTTCTCTTAGTAACTAGTTAATAAGTTCTAGTTTTATTTTTATATACTAATAGAACTTCTTTAGCTTATTACTTAGTATTTAGCTCTAAAATAAAGTTTTATTTAGTTCTTTAAAGTTATACTATTTCTTTTTTTTAACTTTTTATATATAGTAAAGCTTTTACTATTTTAGTATAAACTTAGTAAGTATAGATTAGTCTTTCTCTTAGTATAAGTTTTTTAGTAATACTAAATCTCTTTCTAAAAAGCGTTTAAGCTAGATATTATAAGCTTTATTAAAGTAGTCTTTATTCTTATATCTAAGCTTTACTATATAAGTAATTACTTCTTTTAATTATATATTCTTCTACTTAAATTATTATACTTAAGTTACTAATAAGCTTAGAGTATTATTAACTTTTAACTAAGGTAGTACTTACTAAATTAGAATAGATATTTTAATTAGTAAGATATACTCTTAGCTATATACTAAGTAAGTAAGTATTTTATTAATTAATTATTTAACTATAACTTAGTTTATTTAAAAAACTCTTAAAAAGTTATTAACTTAATTTTTACTTATCTTTTTAAAGACTACTACTAATACTATATATTTTTACTTAATTAGTCTTTACTTTTATAAGTAATACGCGCTAAAAATAACTTAATTAATACTAAATTACGCTTATAAGTTTTATACTAATTTTTTATTCTTAAGCTTACTATTTATAAATATTTTAAGAAAGAGGCTTTAGTAATAAAATACTTTTTTTTCTAAGAACTTAATAACTAAAGCTAAATTAGCTTTTATAAGCGCTTTAGCTTTTACTTAATTAGATATATAGTAGTAAACTACTACTAAGAACTTCTTCTTATTACGCTTAGTAAGTATATAGACTATATTTATAGTTATTTAGCTAAAGAAGATTAAAAGTAAATTAGTAGGCTATAGTACTTTCTTAGAGATATAAAAGAAGTAAACTTAATATTTATAGTAAGTAGCTATATATTACTTAACTTATTTATACTAGTTTTTCTAGTAATATTATAACTAGACTTTTTTTTATATACTTTCTTTCTTATAGTATCTTAACTTATTATATAGTATTTTAATAATTTCTAATTACTTTTTAAAGCTATTAACTACTTTCTTTAGTAGCTTCCTTTCTAATAGTAATATAAATAAGTATTAATCTTAGACTATTATTTATATTACTTTAGCTTTAAACTTTCTTAACTCTATTTTTAAAAAGTACTTAAGCTACTTTTTAAATAATATCTATCTTATAATTTTTTAAGACTTACTACTATACGCGCTATCTAATAAGTCTTTAGTAAATAATAGATCTACTAAATACTAACTATATTATAGCTCTAGTATATAGTTAGCTACCTTTCTAATATAAAGCTATATAGCGCTTAGGTATATATTAATAAACTCTTTAATATCTTCTTTAAGTTTATCTAGTAGCTACTATCTTTTTTTCTTTAGCTTTTATAAAAAAGTATTAATAACTATATTTTTCTTACTTAAGATATATATAATATTAAAATCTTATAAGTTAAGTAAGGCTAGCTATTATATTACTAAAGCTTCTAAAAAGTCTATTACGCTACGCTAGAGCTATATAACTAAAGTCTTTATATTTATCTTTATAATAAAGTATACTTTATAGAAGTATAACTAAAACTTCTTTAGTATAAGTAGTAAGGCCTTATACTTATATTTACTTAAGTTTTAGTTTTACTTAGAGTTAGACTATACGCTACTCTTATATCTAATTAAGTACTAATAGCTATTTATATCTAGTTATATAAAGATAGCTTTCTATCTTTTTTTACTTCTATTTATAGTTATAATAATTAATTAGAAGAGTTTATTATAACTAATAGAAACTAATATAAGTATTAAATATAATAATTCCTTAAGAGTTACTATAGCTTATTACTACTCTAATTACTATTTAAATAAAGTATTTTTCTATAGTAGTTAGAAGAGTAGTTTAGTAATAATAGTAAAATCTAGTATTTATATATAGTAGTATATATATACTCTTAGAAATATCTAAGTCTCTTTCTAGTCTTAGTAATTAGGCTATAATATAATTTTTATAATCTTCTTTTAATTTAAGTAATATCTATTCTTATTAATAGAGTAACTAATAACTACTATAAAAAGGTACTTAAAATTTAATTTATACTTTAATATAGTTACTCTAGCTTACTTAATATTTATAAAGACTATATTAATATTTAAGAAGTATTTAGCTATAAACTTCCTAATACTAGACTTAACTTCTTCTCTTTAGTAGTCTATTTTAAGCCTCTTTATATATACGTTATCTAAGTATAGTATATACTTATATAGTATATAGTCTTAATAGATCTTTATTATAACTTTTATAAACTTTATAACTAAATTTATTATATCTATAAGTAGTATATATTACCTAACTAGTCTAAAGAGAGTATAGAATACTATTATATCTCTAGAGTTTTAGTATAGTATAACTTAGTTATATCTAGAGAAGAAGTTTATTAGACTTATAATAATATAGCTTATAAACTCTTCTAAGAACTTATTAGGATTAAGTAAAGAGTTTATATCTTTAACTATAACTTTATTAATCTTTTAAGTATTATTAATTAAATAGTAACTTTTATTTTTCTTTACTACTAAAAACTATAGATTATAATATTAGCTTTTATAAAGCTTAAGTATACTTTAATTAATTTTCTTTTATACTATAGTAATAATAACCTCTTAAAGCTTATATAGAATAAGAAACTAATTAGATTACTATACTTTATATAGTATTATATTAATTTTTACTAGTAGTATTACTTTATAGCTAACTTAACTTAATTTACTAAACTCCTATACTAAGACTACTTCTCTTTAGTATAGTAGTTCTTCTAGTATTTTCTTTTCTTATAGTTTAAGAGTAAGTAAGATTTTTATCTCTTTAAGCTACTTAAGAGTAACTTATATTTTTTTTAGAAATAACGTATAATAGAGTTTAAAATAGTCTTAAAATAGTACTAAAGTACTATTAGTATTAAGCGTTTACTTTATCTTCGCGTAGTCTTTCTAATCTAGCTTACTTTCTATATCTTTTATAGTTTAACTAAAATTATTAACTAGCTATACTTTCTAAGCCTTATACTTATATATTATATTAGCTTAGAAAGTAGAGTTATTTATTTAAGAGCTCTTTAGATATACTTCTCTTATTATTATTACTTTAATTAGTAATTTTTTCTTTAGTTTTTTTACCTTTACTAATTATTTATCTTAAAACTATTTTTATATTTATTTTATAAGTACTAATAGTATTTTTTATACTACGCTTACTATAATATCTACTAATAGCTTTTTAGTTAACTTACTAGTAAGTATGTAGATCTTTTCTTTATTATTTACTATAATTATACTATTTAGGCTAGGCTTTATAGTTCTAATCCTTAGCTAGTAAAAACATTTATCCTCTTTTAGAATAAATAATAGATTTTATAACTAAAGCTATTCTATAGCTATTTTTATTTAGAGTTCTTTATCTTTTTTTAATATACTTTAACTTTACTTTATCTAAGTAGTATTTACTTAAGAATTAGTTTTAGTTTTAGTCTTAGATATATAGTTATTAGTAGAAGTAGCTATAAGCTATAAGGTAGGCGTATATATAGCCTCTTTATATTATTATAATATATTACTATTAGTAGTCTAAGCTACTTAAGTAGGTTTTATTATTTTACTAGCTATAGTTATAAGTACTTATATCTTAACTTTAGTAGTTAGAGAGTAATCTCTTAAGTTATTAAATAGCTTATATATTATAAACTTTAGTTTACTAGAAGTAGACTTAGTATTCTAAATAGCTACTACTACTCTACTTTTAGTTATATAAGTAGTAGTATATATAACTAAGTTTAGTATTAGTAATATATAAGTTAAGAGTATAACGCTAGTTATTATACTCTCTTAGCTTTTCCTATAAGTAGTCTATTATATAGTCTAAGAGTATTAATTTAATTACTTCTTATATATATAAAGTAGATTAAGTATACTCTATTCTTACTATAAATATAATAATATATTAAGCTATTTAATAAATATTTAATACGTACCTAAGTATTTATTAAGAAAAGGTTTCTAAAGATAATAGAGTTTATATATATCTTAAGAATAAAGAAGTTAGTATAGACTTTAATATACTTAATAATAATTAGTACTCTCTATATAATACTTATAAAGCCTTTAGTAGATCTATTTATAGATATTATTTTTACTATTTATATACTTTATAGTAGTAAAGTAATAAGTAGTATTACTCTTTTAGCTATCTCTTTCTAAATAGTATTTAGTTTTACTTTAGAATCTAATAAGCTTAAGAAGTTATATTTAGTAATCTTTACTAGTACTTTTAAGTATTTATATTATAAGTATTCTACTTTAGTTATATAATTATACTTTTATTAGACTTTAGTAGGCTTTTTAAAGTCTTAATTAGTTTTTAAACTTATTAGTCTTATTAATCTTAGCTTTATAGTACTATTTAATATAACTAACTTCTAAGTCTATCTAGTACTTAGCTTCTATTAAGTAATAGTTAGTAATTACTTCTTTTTTAGCTTAAACTACTATAAAGTTAGGTAATAACTTAAGAGAGAGTAAATCTACTTATACTAATATACTTAGTTTACTATTATCTAATTTATCTTTAGACTTATTATCTTTAATAGTTATATACTAAGATATTATAGTAGAGAGAGAGTTAAATTCTTTTACTATATAGCTTACTTAGAAAAATCTCTTCTTTATCTTTAGTATATTATTTAAGACTTTTTTTAGAGATATACTTACTAGTAACTTAAAGAGTTATCTAATACTTTTCTAAGCGTTTAGCTTTAGTTTCTTAGATATATATTACTTTTATAAATACTAGTTATCTCTTATTATCTTCTAGGCTTTTAGCTAGCTTTCTTTACTTTTTATATCTTTTATCTTTATATTTAGTCTATTTTAATCTTATATAAAGTATATTATATAATTCTATACTACTTTCTTCTTACTAAAATACTCTTTATTTTTACTCTAATAACTCTTTAAGTATAAGATCTATTCTATACTAGATTACTTCTAAATATCTCTTAGTAGTAGTTTTATAACTCTTACTTAACTATAAACTAGTTTTATAGTTTACTAAAGTATATCTTTATAACTAATTACTACTATAGTAATTATACTATTATTCTAAAAGCCTAATAGTAAAAGTTTATCTACTTCTTCTACTAGACTTACTAATATATTCTAAAACTATAAGTAGTTACTTTCTAATATCTCTTTTATATTATTAGTAACTATTTAAATAGAAACTATATTATTCTTAAGTAGCTTCTATATACTAAAACTATTTAGAAATTTAAACTTTATTATAAGTAGGTTAATATCTCTTTTAAGTTATCTCTTTTTAATCTTTACTAAGAGCGTTTTACTCTATTTTTTATTTTTTAAGTTCTATACTTATCTTTAAAAGTATTCTAATATATTTTACTAAAGTATCTTCTAATTATCTAAGAAGTACTATTCTATTATAATATATCTATAAAAAAGTAAGTAGTTATTTTTTTTATAAGTTAGCTTATTATATACTTAATAATTATTATAGCTTTAGTATTTTTAAGCGTTATTTAAATAAAGCTAGTATTTTTAATTATTCTATAGCTAATATCTTATTAATTAATAGCTTTACTATAGTAGTTATAAGTTTTAGTAACTTTATAACTATATATTATACGCTTATAGTAGAGCTAAGTTTACTTATAGTAAGACTTATAGTATATAGAAGTATAAAGCGTCTAACCTTTCTTTAGCTTATTACTAAACTTTAGTATTAATAACTAAATTATTTATAAGTTTTACTTCTTAAAGTATCTATTAAAAACTCTAAAGGGTTTCTTTAAATATAATTTAGTTAAGCTTAAGTTAAAGTATCTTATCTATAAAGTTATTAACTTTATTTTATATAAGTACTACTTTTAGTAAAGCTTACGTATAGTATTTTTTTAAGACTAATAATTTAGTTAGTATCTATATAACTTTTAGTTAGAAGTATTAATCTATTATTATCTTAGTAAGTATAGTTACTATAAACTAGATCTAAGCTATAGTTAAAGGCTCTTTAGTAGTATAGACTACTTTAAACTTTACTTCTAGTTCTAACTCTTTAATAGCTTTATCTAGATTTAGTATTTTTACTTTTTTTTTAACTTCTAGCTTCTTTATAAAGTAAGTATAAATCTTCTTATACTTAAAGAACTTCTAATTATCTATTTAAAGAGTAAATCTTTTAAGAACTTTTATTATATAGTATTATAGTAGTCTTTTTATTAGATAGAAGCTTTTTTAGCTTTTTTCTATTATATCTACTTTAATATACTTCTTACTACGTATCTAAAACTCTTATAAATATTCTTATATATCTAAATTATTTTTAACTTAGTATATATATAGCTATTTCTTAAAGTACTCTACTTACTCTTTTTATTAGTACTTATTATTACTCTTAAAGTATCTTTAAAGACTTTTTCTAAGTATTTTCTAGTTACTTTCTTTTAATACTTCTTTATATTCTTTTAAGGCTATAATAATTACTTTATACTTCTATATATAGTAAGATATAAAATACTTAATTACTATTTTCTCTATAAACTAATAGTACTTTACTATATTTTTATAGCGTTTAAAAAACTCTATAATATTATTTCTATTAAAAACTACTATATTTTTAATTAGGTATAAAGAGACCTATAGTATAATAATTATAGTTTAGTTACTAAGTTTACTAATTATCTTAGCTATTATTTATAAAAGCTTTACTATTACTCTTTTAAGCTCTTAAAAGTTAAGTAATAAGTTATAAAATAGTATAAGCGTTACTACGCTATCTAAGTACGCTTTAAGTACTAAAAATAATAGAAGTATACTTAGTACTTATAAAATTTTACTATACTAGAGTTTTATAATTTTAAAGATAGTAAGTATATACTATCTTAGAGTTTATAGTAGAAGTATACTTTATATACTAAAAGAAGTAATATTATTTTAACTACTTAATACTATTATAGTATTTTTATTTCTCTTTTATAGGCTACTTATAAAGGCGTTAATATTTATTTATATAAAGAATAAAAGGCTTAGTAGCTAAAAAAGAAAAATTAAAGTAATTATTCTTTATAAAGTTAACTAAATAGTATTTACTATTACTAGTATAAATTTAAACTCTACTATAGTTTCTATAATTAAGCTCTTAAGTTTACTTTTAATATTTTTATATACTACTTCTAATTATTCTTTAGCTATTTAATACTTTAGTTACGCATTTTAGCTCTTTACTTTTATACTATTCTTAGCTTCTATATTATTACTTTCTTTATTACTTCTTTTTTAGTTCTCTACTATATCTACATCTTCTTTATTCTTATTTTAGGCTTATATTACTTTTTAAAAGATTCTTAGTATAGTTCTAGACTTATAGTATATCTTATATATAGTCTTTCTTACTATAAGTATAGTTATTTAGTTTTTATTATTATTTAAGAAAGTATTACGTTCTTTTATTATAAGTTTATTAAAGTAATTTACTATTATAAGTTTTTACTTAGTGATTTTATCTTTATAACTATTAGCTTATAAGTTATTCTTATATATATATAGCTACTATTTAAAGCGTCTTTAGTTAAGTTAAACTATTATATACTTTTCTCTATCTTATTAGCTTACTATTAGTATCTATATTATACTTAGTTCTAAGTAGTCTTTAAGCTATTATATATTTATTTATATAATAGCCTTTTAGAGTCTTATTATTAAAAAAGCTTATTAGATAAAAAGCGTAAGTACGCAGCTACTACTAAAGTTAAGAGTAGTAAGTTTAAGTTATAAATTAGTTACTATATATAGTAGAGCGTTTATTACCTCTAAATACTTATTAAGTATTAATATAAATATAGTTATATTATTATTAGGTATATTCTGTTATTCGCGCTCTCTAAGCGTCTAATCCCCTTTTAAATCTATTTTACTTATTTTAACTACTTCTTTAGCTTTCTAATTACTCTTTAGCTAACTATCTCTATATTTCTCTACTATAATACTCTTTCTAATAGAAAAGCCTAAGTACTTTCTAGACTTTATATCTTTTAGCTATATAAGATAGTAGGTATTAGCTATTAAGTACCTAATTAGAAGAAAGGAGCTTACTTTAGAGCTACTATATATCTATACTAGAATACTATCTCTTCTATCCTCTTAAGATTTAGAGCTAAATCTAGAAAGAGGAAGGAAATATATAAGAGATTAGTATAGAAGTATATATATAGTATCTAACTTAGTAACTAGTAAGTTACTTATTACTACTCTTTTATAAGGTATTAGTAGAGTTAGATCTATACCTTATAGAATACTTATTTTAAATATAGTAGATTTAGATACTAGTAATACTTTTTAAATACGCTATACTAAGGTAAACTTATTACTTTATTATCTAAGATCTCTCTTTTTAATACTATAGCCTTTAGAAGTAATAAGAATAATAATAACTAGCTATTTAATAATCTTATAGATAAAGAGAATAATAATAATAAATTTCTTAATAATATAAAAAACTAGATACTTTTACTAAAGTATATAAGTAAGAGTAATAATAGTATAAAGTATATAAGAAGTCCTAAAAGACGATATAATATTATAAATAGCTAGAGATTACTACCTTTAAGCTTAATACTCTAATAAGCTTTACTTTTTAATACTACTAAGTATTTACTATTTCTTTAGAAAAGTAACTTACTTTAAGCTTTATATAATAACTAGAGTTTACTAAAACTATCTAGCTCTCTTTAAGAGTATAGTAAAAAATAATAATACTAGTAGATACTAAAGTAAGCGCTTACTTTATAAGTAGCTACTAAGTAAAGTAATAATACTACTACTCTTATAAACTTAATAAGCTTATCTAACTTACTTTAGTAGATAGTAAAGAAGTTACTTAGATAACTTAAGTAGTAAATATATAAGTTAGATATAGTACTTATATAAGTATTATCTTAGCCTATATAATAGATATTAGAAAGTATAATATTATTTTAAGAATAAACTAACTAGATTACTATAAGCTATACTTTAAGTTTAACTATATACGCTCTATAGAGTTTAAGTATATAAATTATAAAGTAAACTATTTTAAAAATAACTTACTAGATATAGTATATAATAATAGGCTACTTAATAGTAAGATACGCTAGAATACTCTTATAAGCTAGATCTAGATAATTAGTACTAAAGTAGCTATACTAAGTACTTTATACTATCTAGAATAGATTATATAGACTAACTTATATTACTAAGACTACTTTAGTAAGCTACTAGACTCTACGTATAGTAACTATATATTATAGGCCTTTAAAGACGTATTTACTAGTCTATTTACTATTACTTAAGCTAATTTTAAAAAATATATAAAGAAGATAAACTAGCTACTTATAATAAAAGTAGAGATTAAAGCTTTTATTCTAAACTTTATATACTTAGTCTTCTTAGATCTATTTAACTCTAAAATAGTAGATTTACTCTTACTAAGATATAAAAGAGTTAACTATACTATCTTTATAGAACTAGAATCTAGAGTACTATACTTAAAAGTATATAAGCTTACCTAAATAGAAACTAAAGTAGTTAAGAAGTACTTAGAAGATATACTAGGTAAAAGATTTATTAGGCCTAGTACTTCTTCTTATACTTTACTTATCTTTATTATTAAGAAACTAGAAGAAAGCTTCTATATATATATTAACTATTAATAACTTAATAAGATTATATATAAAAACTATAATACCTTACTATCTATAAAAGAAATACTATCTAAGATAGCTAAAGTATAGATTATATTAAGTATTAACGTTATTATAGCCTTTAATACTATATAAATTAAAGAAGATAATAAAGAGAAAATAGCGTTTTTAACTTAATATAAACTATATAAATATATTATAATACTCTTTAGCTTCTATAATACTCTAGGAACGTTTTAAACTTTTATTAATAAAACGTTATATAAGTACTTAAATAATATCTATATAGTATATATAGATAATATCTTTATCTATAGTAAATAAGAGGAAAATTATAAGTAAGATATTTTTAAAGTCTTTTAAAAGCTAAAAGATACTAGACTCTACTTAGACTTAATAAAGTATAAGTTTAAAGTTAAATATATTAAGTATTTTAGGCTTATTTTTACTACTAAAAGTATTAAAATAGATTTTACTAAACTAGATACTATAGAAAACTAGCTTACTTTAAAGAATATTTATAATATTTAAGCTTTTCTTAGTTTTACTAATTTCTATAAGTAGTTTATTAAAAGCTTCTTAATAATAGCTTAAGCCTTTATAGCTCTTATAAAGAAAAATAAAGCCTATAAGTACTTTTTTCTAGTACTAGATTTAGTAGTATTAAAAGCTTTCTAGTACTTTAAAGCGTTATTCTAAGAAGCTAGTATACTTACCTACTATAATCTAGATCTTAAGACTTAGCTAAAAATAGATACTTCTAACTTTATTACTATAGCTATTATCTTCTAGATATATAATAGCGTACTAAAACTAGTTACTTTTCTTTCTTAGAAGATAATACTTACTAAGTATAACTATAAAGTATATAATAAGAAACTACTTACTATAGTTAAAGCTTTTAAGGAATAGAAGTTTAAACTTATAAATATACTAGGCCTAGTATAAGTACTATTAGATTATTAAGCTCTATAATAGTTTATAATAAGTAAGCGTTTAAACTACTAATAAGTATACTAAGCTAAATACTTATTAGAGTTTAACTTTTATATTAAGTATAGGCTAGGTAAGTAGAAAATAAAACCTAATATACTTATAAAATAATTAGATAACCTACTATTAAGAGTAGATAATACGCGTAGATAATACTAATAGTAAGTAGTTATTAAGCTAGATTAAGTTAACTTAGCTATATATATTACTACTTTTATAATTTAGCCTAACTATAGAAGCTACTATATACTATATTTAGCTTACTACTTAGCTAAAGATAACTAAGATAACTATCTATAATATACTTTTATTAAAGTAGTATAAATAATATACTAGCTTAGTAAGATAGACTTAATAATAAAGTAATATATAATAAACTACTATATAGAAAAAATAGAAAGTATAGAGATATAAGAGATCTTTAAAAATTCTAGTAATATTATAGAGCTTATTAGAAAGGTATACCTTAATAATAAGATACTATAGGCTATTATTACTATAAAGAAATTAGGTATTTACTAAATTTTATATAAACTTATCTATAGATAGTATCTTTATATAGAGCTTAGTAAGTATATTTTCTATAATAGCCTTTTATATATATATAGTAAAATCTATATACTTAATACTTAAAGAGTATAAACTTAGGTATTAGACTAAGTATACTAAACTTTAAGTAGTAGATATAGTAGTAAATATAAGAGCTATATAAAAGTATTATAATAGTACTACTAGCTATATATAATAGATAATATAGCTTAGTATATAAAGGTATACTTTACTTATTAATAAACTAAACTCTACTAAGATAGTAAGTATAGCTTTCTTTACTTATTACTAATTTCTAACGACTATTAGAGCTTAATTTTAATAGACTATATTACTTACTTACTCTACTATATAAATAATAAGCGTATATATAAAAATATTCTTATAATTATTAACTACTTTAGTAAGAAGAAGAAGTTTATTTTAGTTATTAATCTAATAGTAGAGTTACTTATAAAAGTATTTATTAAATATATCTAGTAAGAAGAAAGCTATCTAGAGTATATAGTCTCTAATAGAAGCTTTTAATTTACGTTCTACTTCTAGCGCTAGCTCTATTAAAAACTAAGTACTAAACTAAAATTATTAACTATATTTTATTTAGAAAGTAATAGTTAGATAGAGAATATAAATACTTAGCTTAAATAGTACTTATATATATATATTAATCTTAAATAGAATAACTAGGCGCTTTTCTTACTAATAGTAGAGTTTAAAGCTAACTTATTAGTTATATTTATAAGTATTATACCTTTTATAGTAACTAAAAGCTATAAACTAAGGTTAGAGCTAGAACTAGTATAACCTCTAGATAAGGACTTTATAGTACTAGCTTACTATAATTATCTTAATACTAACTAATAAGCTAAATACTTTTAAAAGCTCTAGAAGTAGTTAAGACTATAGCTATAATAAGTATAAGCTAAGTAAGCTAAGTATACTAACTAAGACTAGCTCTTAGCTTCTAAATTTTATAGAAGTAATTTTATTATACTTAACTTCTATAATATTAAGACTTCTTACTTAAATTACTTTCTTAATTTTAAGAACTATAGCCTATTTAAAATTATATATATTATTAATAATATAGTATATAAGCTAAAGCTACCTACTAGTATATATATTTATAATATATTCTACTTATAGCTATTATACTCTATTAATAGTAAACTACTACTTAGATAAACTTATAATAAGAAAGATTTAGTTAATATAATAAATCTAGACGTAGATAATACTACTAACTACGTTATTAAAGCTATTAAAGACTTATAAGTTAATATAAATAAAAAGAATAGCTAATATAAAAGCCTACTATAATATTACGTATACTAAGCTAACTACTTAGAAAGACTAGATAACTCTTTATAAGAGCTCTATATAAATCTTATTAAAGCTACTAACTTTATTAATAAGTTCTACTAGACTTACTTCTAGAAACTAGACTTATATATAAAGTTTAGTATACTAATAAGTAAATAAGTACTACTTATAATAAGACTTAGAGCGTTACGCTAAACCTATAAGTATATAACTTATAATAAATAGTTACTTAGTAAGCGCTTATATTATACTTTAATATAATTTATTACTTATATATTTAAGTAGAGTACTACTACTAGCTATTCTAGTATAAATAAGTTATACTCTATAAACTTAGTAAAATAGCTCTAACTTATATAATAAGCTTATAGTATAAAGTATAATCTAAGATATAAGCTATATAAAGACTTTATTATACTTATTAATACTAAGTTAATAAAGAGCTCTAGCTACGCTATATTAATAATACTATATAAAGATATTATTATACTTATTATATAATATACTTAAAGACTACTACGTATTATACTTTAAGCTAATTAACTTTATAGAACTACTAGGTTATTACCTATATATATATACTAATAACCTCTATTAAGAGTAAATAATTAATTAAAGCTTCTACTATATAAGCTATAGTAACTAAGTTTTAGTATACTAATAGAGGATATATATATAAGATATAGTAATATTCTTATAATATAAAAGTAGATAAAGAAGAGATATAAAGTAGATAGAAGATAGATAGATTTTCTATTTCTTTTATCTTTCTTTTATTTTTTTTTTATTACTATCTAAAAGTAATAGAACTACTATTAGGATATAGTTATAGAGTAGATATAGGAATAAGTATAAGGTAAAGATAGTATATAATTATTAAGAAGGATAGACTAATTACTACTATTAAAAGTAGTAGAAAGTCTATCCTATATAGCATAGAGCTATCTTACGCTACGTAAGTAGAACTAGCGCCTTCTATACTACTATTTTAATAATATCTTCTTTTTTACGCTTAATTACTTTAATTAAAGTATCTATAAACACTATATAGTATAGTAAGTATAGATAGCCTATACTAGACTAGATAGGCGTAGAGTAGAGAAGTAGGAGCGTAGATACGTAGTAGTCTTATAAGTACTTCCTTAACGTATTCTATATACTATTTTTTAGTATTAGAAAAGATAAGAATATTATCTAAGTAGATAATATAGGATACGTTAATTAGGCTAGCTAACGTTTTATTAATAAAGCTTTAAAACTAAGTAAGAGTATTTATAAAACTAAAAAGTATAATAGTATACTTAAAATAACTATACCTTATATAAAAAGTAGTCTTCTACTTATTACTTTCTTTAATCTTAAGTTTATAGTATACTTTTTAAATATTAAGCTTTATAAACTACTTAGCTTAAGTAAAATACTCTAAAGACTTTATAATTAGAAAAAGAAAACTTTAGTTCTTAATAGTAATTTTATTTAGATTTTAATAGTCTATATAAAGGCGTAAGCTTTTATCTTTTTTTTTAGTAAAGAGTATAAGTACTTTTACTAAGGATTTAGATTATTAGATCTATTTTTATACTATATATTCTTCTAAGTACTTTTTTAAGATCTCTAACTTAGTTAGTAAAAAGTTATATAAAAGTTAGTAGAGTAGTATAGCTTTAAGTACTAGTTTAATAACTAGATTATACTTACTATACTCTATAAAGATTTTAGAATTATTTTCTAAGCTTATATTAGTAAACTTAGTATACTTAAGTAGTACTTAGCCTATACTAAGTTATTCTAGCTTAGTTTAGCTTATAAAGTTAATAAGATATATATATAGATTTATAGTAAGATTATATATAATTTTCTTAAACTTAATAGTGTTTTTACTAGCTATTTTCTAGAACTAAGCTATATCTTTAGCCTTTATTTTATAAAAAAGTATTCACTAGCTAGTATAGCTTATCTTAGAATTAACTATATTAATTTAAAGTAGGCTAAAGTATACTTTATACTTTACTAGTTTTACTATAATAAATAGTATATAAAAGGTCTTAACTTTTCTATAAGAATTAGTAATAGTAGTATTTATAGTAGTAATACTATATATTAAAAGATTACTTTTATTTATACTTTTAGTAATAAGCTTTAAGAAAGAGTTAATTAGAAAGTTTAGCTCTTTAGCTAAGTTAGCTAAAAGTAAATTAAGCTAAGAACTTTTATTAATTAAAGCGTTTATAAAAGTACTTAATTCTACTAATAGTTTTATTATTAAAAAATATAATAGTATTAAGTATAGAGCTTTTTTAAGAGTACTAAAGTCTTTTTTTTTAAAGTTTAGTATAATATAAGTAGTAAAGTAGGCCTTTAGTTTTTCTACTCTTTACTTTTTTTTATAAAAGATTAGCTAGAGCTAAACTATAGTTTATTAAACTTAAAATAGTTTAGCTTAATATACTTTACTTCTTTATACTTATAGTAAGTTAGCTTTAAGTAGTCTATATTAGCGCTACTTACTATAAGCTATCTTAGGCTATTTTAGTTTAGAGTAGTATACTTAGCTTTTTTTAAAAGTTTTTATATTTTTTCTTTTTTATTTAAATTTATATAAAGCTAGTACTTACTCTTCTTTACTAAAGTATTTTAAAGTTCTTTTACTTTATAGTTTTAATAATAGCTAAAGTTAGTAGCCTTTTTTAGTAAAGTAAGCGTATTATATTACTCTACTAGAAGCTTTATAAGATTTTTATAAATATATTTTTATAGTACTACTATAAACTTTAGTACTTTTATTATCTTACTATATAATAAACTAAGTTCTTTTTAATATAAGCAAAAATAGTCTAATAAGTTTATTAGTAATTAACTTATATACTATAAAATAGTATATAATACTTTATAAGTATATAATACTTTATAAGTATATTATTAGCGTTTTTAGAGTATTTTAAAAGAATTAAGTATAACTTACTTAAGTTTATACTAATTTAGAAGTACTAGCTTTAGTAGAGAAGTATATATACTTTAGAGAGACTTTAGTAGCTCTAATATATATATTATACTAAAGTTAATCTTTAAGTTATTTATAAAGAAATTTATAAGTAAGTATTTAAAGTATAATTTATAGTTATATTTCTAATAGTTAAACTTAGTATAGTTATATTAAGTAAACTTTTTAAGAGCTTTAAGACGTAGTAAAGAGTATAATAGCTTAGCTAATATAATTATTCTTTTTACTTACTTACTATACTCTAAGTATAGAGTAGTAAAGTTACTTATATTAAAATAAGTCTTTATTATTTTTAGTATATTTAGCTCTTCTTAAAAGAGCTCTTATTACTTCTATATATATAAAGCTTCTAACTTTTTAAGTTATATAGTATATTCTATTTTAAGTTAAGCTATTATAGCTTAGTATAACTTAGTAAAGAACTACTAAAGCTTATTAAAAGTTAGCTATACTCTTTTATTATTATTAAACTTACTCTAATAAGCTTTATTTTAAAGATCTTTATTCTTAACTTTAATAATTTTAAAAGTAAAAGATTTTAAAAAATTATTAAAGCTTAGTTAGCTTTAACTTTCTTATAAAGTCTTTATAGCGCCTAGTTTAGTTCTTAGTTAAGTTAATATTTTTACTTTTCTTATTATATATTAAGAGAGAGTAATTAGAATATTAAAATATAGTTATAAAGTAGATATAAGAATAAGTATAAAGTAAAGATAGTATATAATTATTAAGAAAGATAAACTAATTACTACTATTAAAGGTAGTAGAAAGTTTATCCTATATAGTATAGAGCTATCTTATACTACGTAAGTAGAACTAGTACTCTTTATACTACTATTCTAATAACTACTTTTTTTAGAAAAAAGGTTAGTATAATAGATCTTTAGCTACTAAGCCTACTAAGCTTACTAAGCTACTAGTATAGTACTAGTAAGTAATTATATTATTATAAAGGAGCTGTATAGGTTATATAAGAGATTAGATAGTTAAGATAAATTATTTTATAAGTAAGATATAGAGTATAGAGGCTATAGAAGGCTCTATAGAGGTATCGCTTATAGCGCTAAGCTACTAGCTACTAGTACTATACTAGTATAAGAACTAGCGTAAACCTTAAGAAATATTAAAGTTAGCTAGATCTATTATACTACTCTCCTCTCTAAGTAGAGTAGTTCTATTACTTTTAAACGTAATAAAGAAAAGATAAAGAGAAGATAAAAAAGAGATAAAAAAGATCTATATATAGTTACTATAACTATAACTTTACTTTTATATCCTCTATTAGTATACTAAGGCTTAATTAGTTAATTATTTACTCTTAATAGAAGTAGTATTTATTTATATAAGTAAGCGTAAAGAGTAGCTTTATATTAGAAGTCTTATTAGTAACTTATAGCTAAGCTTATAAAGTATAGTAGTATAAAACTTCCTAAAGGCTAGATCTTAGCGCTACTACTTCTTAGTTACTTCTATAGCTATATTAAGTATACTATTAAGTCTATTAATTATTATAAGTATCTATATAAGTTATAAAGGTCCCTAGAGCTATCTTAATATAGTAAGATAGTTAATAGAAGTACTCTTCTTAGTAACTTAAGGTAAGATAGAGGTACTTACTATATAACTATTAGTTAAGAATAGTAGAGTTACTTTAGATATTATTATAAGTAGTAACTACTTACTTACTAGTATCTTAAACTTCTTATATATTATAAGCTTATTAAGGTACTAGTTATAATAGTTATATATTATTTCTAAGAACCTAACTAGGTTTATATATAGTTCTTATAATAGATTATTAGGTCCTTTTAGGTAGCTACTCTACTATATAAGATATTATAGTAGTCCTTTATAATAGTAGTTATAAGAGTTAGTAAGTATAAAGTTAATATAGCAGCCTTTAATAGTTTTAATACTATAATTATTCTTATTATCTATAATAGAGTTAATCTCTATAAGCTTTTTAGAGTTATAGTATTAGCTTAAGAAAGAGTTTTCTTTATATAGATAGAGTAGCTATAAGTAGAAGACGTTATATAGCTAGCTAAGTATAGGTAAGAGCTTAAGCTTATAAGTAGTATTATTAATAGTATATATAATTTTAAAAGGTCTATAATTCTTAAAATTAAGAGAGTAGCTAAGTTAGAGCGTATAGAAGTTTTATATATTAAAGAAGATAAAATCGCCTTCTTTAAAAGCTAGTATAAGTAGTTAATTTTAGTTAGCGTACTCTACTTATTATACTTATACTTATATAAGTACATTATATAGTTTAAAGTAGAAGTAATAGAGTTATTTTATAAGTTTATTAGCTTTACGTTTAGTAAGTTTTATAGGCGTAGAGTCTATACTTACTAGGTTACTTAGCAGCTCTAAGCCTAATCTTAGTTAATAGCTCTTTATTATATAGAATAGTAATACTTTAGTACTAGTAGAGGTACTAAAATTAGCTTTAAATTTAGTAATTAGTAGCTATAGAGCTTAGTTATCTTACTTATAGTTTATATATAACTATAAGTACTACTTTAAATAGGCGTTAGTATTTTTAGTTTAGTTATTAGTTTATAAGTAAAACGCTATAGAGAACTTTAGATAGGTACTTAGTTACTAATAGAGTTTCTTCTAGAAGTATAATATAAACTAAGTCTTTTAATTACTTATAACCTTATCTAGCTATTCTTCTTCTCTCTATATATATTCTATAAACGCTTATATAATAGTATTAGTAGTTATACTAGTTATAGAAATAAATTTCTTTTTCTTTAATAGTTAATTAATAATTATAAGAATACTAGTATATACTTAGCTATTATACTTATAGAGAGGTAAGTAAGAGATAAAGTCTATTAAGATATAAGACTAATATTTATAAAAGATAGGTAATAGGTATAATAGGCTAGCCTTACTATCTTTATAGCTCTTAGTTTAGTAGTATATAAAGTAGTTATAGATATATTATATAATGTTAGTTATTATACTAGGCTAATAGTACTACTATACTAGCTAAGAGTAGGCTTTATATTTCCTATTATACTCTACTTAGTATACTTACTCTATAACTTTAGTATAGGCAATACTTTTAAGTATATAGACTTATTTATTAATATAGAATAGTCTTTCTATAATAGTATAATTACTAAGTTTAATACGTAGGCTATAGAGTCTATAAATTAGTTTATATAGTATATAGTAAGTACTTTCTTACTTAGCTTTAATTAAGGTCTATAAGAGCTTATTAGTAGAGTACTATTCTTAGATAAAGTTCTATAAGGTATCTATTATTAGCGCCTATACTAGCGTATTATTTATAGCTTTATCTATTAGTAATATAATTAATAATACTAGTATAAATAACTTTTTAGCATAAGCTTCGCTAATATTATCTTCTTTACTTAATAGGTATATTATATAAGTTAGCTAAAAAAGTAAGTAATTATAGTTCTTTTTATAGAAGTAGTAGGTAAAGTAGATAGCATAGTATAATCTACTATCTTTAATAAATAATATCTCTAAGATCTATACTTAAAGATCTACTTAGTCTTTCTTAAGTATTATTTATACTTAGTATTAGTAGTAGGTATTTTTAGTTCTTTTAGAAAAATCTCTAAGTTAGCGTATAAGTATATTAAGCTTAGTTCTTTATTAGCTAGGTTAATACTTAATATAGAAATTAAACTTAGAAAAGAACTTAGCCTATTATACTTATTATTAGTTTAGTTACTTAGTCTCTATAAAGGTTTATAAAGCTTAATAGTCTAATAGAATTTTAATAGAGTTCTATATACTAGCTAGTTTAAAACGCTATTCTTTAAAGATAAGTACTATAGCTAATAGTTCCTTATTATAGATCTTATAGTTATATTCTACTAGGTTTATCTTATATAATAAGAATATAACTAGGCGTAAGATACTATTAGAGCTTATCTATAAGAGGACTATAGTAGTAATAAAGTCTAAAGTATCTATTTCTAGCTAGGTCTTAAAGTTAAGATTAAAATAAGTAAGAACTCCTACTAAGGTAAAAGCGTACTTAAGTTTATTAAAAGTAATAAGCTTAGGTAATCTAAGCTTTAATAGAAACGCTTACTTAGCGTTAAGGTCTTTTTTTATAAAAGTAGTTAGAGGTTAAGTAAAGTATAAGAAGCTTTTAATAAAGTAATAATAGAAGTTTATAAACTTTAAAAAAGCTTATATATTCTTTACGTAATAAAGGTAAAACTTAGTTAATAATTATCTATACCTTTTTTAGATCTATTTTAATACTATTAGTAGTAAAGATAAGTCTAAAGTACTTAATATATTTAACTTTAAACTAGTATTTAGCTAGGTTAAAGTATAAACTAGCGTCCTTAAGGCGTGTAAGTACTTTTAAGATATATTCTTTATAATCCTCTTCTTATTTACTATAGATAAGTACGTTATTAAAGTAAGCTATATAGAAATTATCTAGATAGTTATAGAAAGTCTTATTAATAAACGTCTAGAATATCTCTAGAGTATTATATAGCCTAAATAGTATAATAAAGTACTTATATAGCTTATATTATATTTAGAAAGCTATCTTTTCTTTATTACTTTCCTTAACTTAGACTATATTAAATATAGTAATTATATTAATAATACTTATAATCTAAACTTTAGCTATACATATAAAAGTCTCTTTAATAGTAGATAGTGCGTTATAGTTCTTCTTAGTAATACTATTAAGTTAGCGATAGTTAACGTAAATCTATAAGCTTTTACTTAGTTTCTTAACTATAAAGATAAGTATAGTAAATAGTAATATACTAGGTCTAATAAAACCTTTTCCTATTATATTATTAATATAGGCCTTAACTACTTTAGTTTCTTAGTATATTAATCTATAGATCTTAAGTTATAAGATATTACTATCTAGATTAATAGTATAGTTAACGCCCTTCTTTTATAGTAGTAATACGTTTACTATTTATAAGTTAAATAGGTCTTTTATCTTTAAATAGATAAAGTCTAGAATAAGCTTCTTAATTTTAGCGTTAGTTATTAGTACTCTTTCTATTTTATCTATATACTTATTAAAGTTAGCTTATAAGATAGTAGTAAAGTATCTTATAACGTCTTTAAATACTTTTAGGTTATAGTCCTTATTAAGTAAGTTATTTAGCTTTTCTTAGTAATATAGTTCTACTTAGTTAACTTAGTTAGAGTCTTAAGTTACTATAAAGTAGGCTACTATTATACTAATAATAAAAATATTCTCTACTATACTCTTACGTTTAGTTTTACTATTAAGTACTTAGTAGTTATTATAGATAGTATCTAGGATACTTTAATAGAGGTAGTTTAAGTAGTAGTATACTAACTTAAAAGTTATTATCTAAATGTTACTAAACTTAAATATTAGGCTATATAGGTCTATTTAGTTTATACCTAAGATAATATTATATTTTCTAATATTAGTAATATAGTATAAAGTCTTAGTTATATAAGAGCTATAGTATATAGAAAGCTTAACTACCTCTATAAAAGAATCTATAACTTCTCTATCTACTAAGGCTAGCTATATAGCCTTAGTCTTTATAGTAATAAGCTATTATTACTTTACTTAATAATAGCTAATAAAGTAAGTACTTACTCTAGTATTTAGTAAGCTATTTACTTTCTTTTATATACTATAAGTCTATATATATACTATAAACTCTAGTTATTTAGATAGTTATAGATAAAGCTTAGGCTCTATAGAAAGGGAGGTAGTAGATATATAATATTTAAGTAATATTATTATAGTACTAAAGATAGTTACAGCTACAGCTTTAAAGCGTTAATAATAGTCTATAATATTATAAGTAGCTTTACTAGAAATACGCTATTTATACTCTTAGGCGTAGTTATACCTAAGAGTTTCTAAAAATCCTCCTTATCTTTACTATTAATATAATATCTATACTTATTATACTACTTATAGTTATAGTATTTAGTATTAGAATTTTTAAGTTTTATATTATCTTTAATGTTATATTATTATTATTAATATAGTCTACGTTAATAGCGTTTAAGTTAAGGCCTTAGATCTAGTTAAAGAGTATAGTCTTAGGAGAGTAGTAAGTATTAGAACTATACTTAGACTTACTATACTTAAAGTAGGCTTAATTCTTATATAGTATATTACGCTAGTAATTAGTATAGCTAAAAGTAGTAGTAGCTCCCTATAGCGCGTTACTATTAGTAAGTTAATACTATTAATAGTAGTTTAAGTTTAGTTAATAAGTATATATATAATCTCTAGAGGAGTAGTAGTAAGACTTATTAGTTAAGTTTAAGCTTATAGTTTTACGCTTAGAGTAGTTATAACGCTAGTTAATCTCTTTCTAATCTTAAGCTTAGTTATAAGCGTAGTTAAGAAATATAATTAAAGTCTCTTCTTACTTACTACCTATAGAAGTAGCTATAGCTAGAAATAGCTTTATAAGTATCTAGATATAACCTATTATTTTATAGTTAGACTTCTTAAGTACTATGTTAATATATATAAAGTGCTACTTCTAAATTATAAAGAGTTTATTAAAGCTTTATTATAGTTTATTACTATAGAGTTAGTTAAGAGCGTCCTACTCTTTCTTATACGTCTTTTAGCTATAGTATAAGTCTAGAACTTCTAAGAAGTTAAGAAAATATATAGCTAACTTAACTTCTTTTTTAATAAGATCTTAAGCTAAGTCTTTAAGTTATAACTTAAAGTAAGTAAGTATAGTATAATTACTTACGTAAGTCTTATACTTATTTACTACTAAGTAACGCTACTTCTTATAGTCCTCTATAAGTTCTCTTTTACTATTTATAGTTCTCTTAAAGATATTAATATCTAGTAAGTAAAATATAACTCTTCTACTTAGATTAACTACTAATATTATAGTATTATATATAAGAGCTAGTATTACGCGTTACTATTACTTAAATATTATTATCTTAAGTAGAGCTATATTAGTAGACGTTCTTACTTTTATAGTAGTAGGGCGTATAATAAGCGTATATTTATTACGTATTATTTATAATTACTTAAGAGATAGCTTATAGCTATACGCTTATTAGTAGATATTAAAGTTATAGTTAAATTTATTATTTTTAGCGTCTTTAACTATAAGTTATAGGTTACGTTATTAAGAGTTATCTTAAGGTACTAGTCCTTTACTTATAGCTACTTAGTATTATAAAGTAAGTAATAGAGTTTACTATTAAGTTATAATTACGTTAGTAGGCTAGTACGTTTAATTATAAGTAAGGATATTTATTAAGCGTATATTTAGCTTATAAGTATATAGTTTATAGAAGACGTTATTATACTTATTAGTAACCTTCTATAATAATTCTACTAATATATTATATTCTTCTTTAATATTATAGTATATATTCTTTAGCTCTTTATTACGTTATTTAAGGGCCTTATACTACTTATTAAGGTTTTTATAATCTTTATTATATTTAGTATATTAAGTATAGTATTAGTTAGCTTTAGTTTATTTAGTATTAGCGCGTTTCTTTTTAGCTTTATATAGCTTTTTAAAGTAATTAGCTTATTTACGCTTATACTTATAGTTAGCTTCTAGTTATAGATCTATCTTATCTTTTAAATCTTTAATCTACTTTAGATAGTTTACTTTAGTAATATAATACTTATTATACTCCTAAGTTAACTACTTAACTTCTACTTCTAGAGACTTAAATATAGAGTTTAGTTAAATATTAGAGATAGAGAAATAAACGTTAAAAGTAGATATTAAAGTAGTAGTAGTTAGCTAACTAGTATTTTTAATAGCTTTAAAGTACTAAGTATTAACCTACTTCTCTAGATTCTTAATATAGTTTAGCTTCTTATTATACTACGCTTATAGTACTATTATAGTAAGGTCTTATTTATATAAGTTTTATTTATTAGTTATAGCGTTATTATATATAATAGTATATTTACGTATAGTTACTATAATAGAAGAGTATATTAGCTATATAAAATTAAAATAAGCTTATAAAGCTTCTACTAGCTATATACTACTCTAAAAGAGTAGTTTAGAAGCTAGTATATTATTACCTATAAGGTAATCCTAACTTATTAAGATCTTAAGTAGTTTATCTTAAGTAGGCTTATATAAAGCTTTTAGCTATATCTAAGAATTACTACTAAATATAAAGCGTATAATTATATAATTCTAGTAGTTAACTACTTTAAAGCAGCTATTATAAATATCTAAGCTAAAGTATTTAAGTTCTAAAGTTATAAGTACTTTAGTAGCTAGTAGCTTACTAAGTAGACTATCTTCTATAGCTATAGACTAGATAGAGCTAATAAAGGCGCTCTTATAGTAAGTAGATTATTATACTTTCTTATTAGTTAGCTCTTAGCTTATAGTCTTATTAGTTTCTTAAGTATTAGCTTCTTTACCTTTATAAGAAGCTAGTAGTCTTATTAGGCTAGATAATAGGCCTATAGTACTACTTATCTTATTATCTCTATCTAACTACTAAGCTATACTACTTATATATATTTCTTATACTTAATTTATTTAAGTAAGTTATTTATAACTATATATAGCTTAATAGCTAATTTATAGTCTATATCTTTACTACTACTAAAGAGTAAGCCTAATCCCTCTTCTTACTATATTATAATATTCCTTAGTAATAAAGTAGTAAGCTCTTTAGTCTTTACTTCTAACTAGCTAGTTTATAATAAAGAGCTTCTAGTATATATCTCTTCTACTTATATATATCTTAGTTATAGTTTATTAATAGCCCTTTAGTAGGTATTCTAGCGCAGCTCTAATCTATAGATTATATAGTAATTATTCTAGAGTTAGAGTTAGTCTTACTATTATTCTATAAGCGCCTTATACGCTAAGCTAATATAGTAGATAAGTTTAAATAAAAGTAGACTTTATATAGTATAAAGGAGCTATATAAGTTATATAAGAGATTAGATAGTTAAGATAAATTATTCTATAAGTAAGATATAGAGTATAGAGGCTATAGAGAGCTCTATAGAGGTATTACTTATAGTACTAAGCTACTAGCTACTAGTACTATACTAGTATAAGAACTAGTATAGACTTTAAGGAATATTAAAGTTAGCTAGATCTATTATAATTATATACCTTATTTTCTTATAACTATACCTTAACGTAGTTACTTACTATATAGGTTTTAATTTAATTATCTTAACTTACTTAAGATCTATAACTTTTATAGATATTTTAGAATAAGAAATAGATAAAAAAAAAACCTTAAAGATCTTAAAGTATACTTAATATTTTTTCTTAATTATTTATATTAGTTAAAAAAGTAGCTACTTAGCTAATTCTTAGTTACTAACTTAACTATACCTAAATAATACTTTATAAAAATTTCTACTTATAATACTAAATTTCTAAGTTACTACTTAGAGTTATAACTAGTTTTTTTTAACTTATCTTCTCTTATATACTATATAGGCTCTATAAGTACTTTTTAAGTACTTTCTTAAATTAAACTAAAGTAAAATTAAAGTAAATAACTTTAATAGTTATAAAAAAAACTTTTCTTCTAAGCTTAATAAGTAAAGTTTCTACTTATAATATTTTTATTTTAATAATATACTTTTATATAGTATTAATAGCTTATTAATAAATAATTAGCTTAAAGTTAAAGAAATAAGCTAAAGTTACTTATTTATAATACTTAGCTAGTAAAGCTTTATAAGCTTTAATAGCTATTTTTTTAAACTATTAATTATAAGTTTTTACTTTAGCTTAGCTTACTTTTTAAAGTACTTATTTATTAAAATAAAAAGAGTTTTAAAGTAATTAAAGTTAGTAATAAGATAGCTTATAGTAATAAGTATAAAAAAAAAAGCTAAAATTATTTATTTTATTTATAGAAATAAAATTTTTAGATTAGTTTATAGTATAAAAAGCTTTCTTAAGTACTTCTTATACTTAGCTTAAGCTAATAACTTATCTATAAAATAAAATTAAAGTTTAGAATTATAGTTTACTATTAACTTATAATCTAGTACTCTTATTAACTATAGAATACTTATTAAAGTTATTTTAAACTTTTTTACTTTTAAAAAATACTTATAGACTTAGTATTAGCTATAGTAGCTTTAGACATTTTAGAATAAGAAATAGAGAGCTGCGCGTAATCTTTTGGTTTCTAAGGTTGGAATGAGCGTCTTTTAGTAGAGATAAGCCTGGGAGGACACTATAGATAGCCCTGGCTAGTGACAAGACAACATCTTCAGCATAATCTAGTAATGAAAAGACTACGGTGCATCTGCGGATGATCAAGATATGTGAAACTTTAGCAAAGGTTGTTCGAAATGAATAGAGTTGGATGCACGGGCCACGAAATCCACATGCCGAGGCAGTGCGCGCCGCACTTGTCTTCTCGCCTCTTGTCCCGCCTCTTCACCTTGGGCATCTCATAGAGGTATACAAACTCGACGTTCCGGTGTTCCCTTCGTTCGATGCAAGTATACATTGACTGTCCCAACTTGCTCGCCACTATGCTCAATCTATTCCAGCTCTGCGATGTATCTCCTTATTCCCTCGCCGGGAACGGGCGTTCGCTCAAACTGCCACCCTCGATCGATACGTCCATCCCGCCGAGGGAGCGATTGCGCATGTGTAAAATATAGCAGACATAATTGGCCAGGCATGTGGAGCACCATAACGTTGGTGTGATATCCCAAGCACAAACAACCAGACGTCCTCTGCGTGGGCGCTTCACAAGAAGACCATGGCGGTGCAACTCTGCCGGCAAGCTTATGGTCAGGTCATCGTGGCCTTGCAGAACGTGGAATAGCAGACAAGGCTTTGCAACTCGTACACTAAGTTCGCAGTAGCATTGTTCTGTCCTACAGCCCGTAAGAGGTGCAGACTCGCTAAGTCCCGACGGGCCTCGAATATCCCAGCCTCCTTGTCAAGGCCCTAGATTGTACAAGGCGAATATGGGCATACACATCTCACAACGAGGCAGCGCGACGCGGTCAAGGAACGCAGTTGTGCTCACATCATATTGCGCCCTCTGAACCTCATATCATCACACACAGGTAGCAGCAGCCGTATCGCGCCAAACTGCCTCGCTACCGAGTCCCTCGAGCCGTCCGGAAAGGTTGAAGGTGGCGCCGTTCTCCCTTACACAAAACCTGCGAAAGAAGGTGTGCGACAGGAGAGTTGGCCGCGGTACGTAACCGGCGGGCTGATACGAACTTGCCGACGCTATCTCATCCCATCGGTGCTCGCCGCTATGAAAAGCAAAGCAGACCAAAGTCGAAGAATGAGATGTGAGGGCAAATGTGTAAGGGATGCAAAATGAGACAGATGCGCTGCTAGACAGCACACTTCGCACCAATGAGAAGTGGTGTGGAGAATGAGGGCTAAGCTGCCGTATACAAGTCGTCCTCCTCTTCCTCTTCTTCATCGTCTTCTTGGTTGTCATCAGCCTCGTTCTCGTCGTCATTGTCCTCCTCGGAGACATCATCTTCCTGAGATATGTATACACCCTGAGGCTGGAGTGTGGGATGGTAAGCGTTGGAATTGAATTCTGGATGATATCCATGGCGATTGTATCGCGGATGATAGCCATGAGGGTTTCTGATAGGGTGATATCCAGTAGGGTGGGTTTTTGAGTGATAGCCAAAAGGATTCTCTTGTGGATGATAGGCATACGGCGTGGTATCTGGATGATAGCCGCGGGGATTCTCCTTTTGGTGATATCCATGAGGACAGAAGTGTGGGTGATAGGAGAAAGGTGCAGCTTCGTAATCATAGCCATGAATATTGTAATGAGGATGGTAGCTGTGAGGACTTTCCTTGGGATGGTAGCCCCGTGGGTTATGGGATGGATGTAACATATGAGGGTTGCTCTCAGGGTGGTAACCGTATGAGTTGCGCTCTGGATGATATCCATACGGGTTGTGCTTCGAATGGAAACCATGTTCGTTGCTGGTGGGATGATACATATGCGGATTATGCATTGGATGATAGCCGCGAGGATTGTCTTTGGGGTGATATCCATGTGGGTTATATGTTGGGTGATACATATGTGGGTTGCTTGCGGGATGATGGCCCTTCTTATTATGCTGTGGATGATATCCATGAGGATTGTGTTTCGGATGGAACACGTGGGGACTGAACTTTGAATCATAACCGTAGGGATTCGTGTCAGCATGGTAGAGGTAGGCATCCGGCTTCGTATTCGTGCTCTCAGAGCTCTTTGATTTGCTTTTCCCTAGCTTCTTGTCTTTTGGTTCGTCCTCATCGTCCTCCGTGTGGTCGTCAGGGTCGGGGTTGTCAGTGACATCTGGCTTCCCATTTTCCTCGTTCCAATTCTCTATGAGAGAGTGTATATGATCTTCGTGGACGTGTCCAATCTCCTTAACCTTCACGTTGTATTGGATTGGATGATGAATCCCAAAATATATGCGTGAAGCAGTGTCAAGAGGAGGTTCGCCATCAGCCATGACAACGCCAATCGAGGCTTTAGTAATGCCTGACTCACCAGGAATCAACACAGGCTCTTGATCCCATGAGTAAGCAATGCCATGCTCTTCAGGTTTCACGCCGGGCTTCAGAGTCGCTCGTTCAGAATAGGTGAAGATGGGACAGGCAAAACATAACTCTTTTTTCTGTCGGACGACGACAAACCGCCGAGTCTGGGTATGCACGAGATCATCACGATATTTCACCGGCGTGATGTTTGGATTGATATTTCGAGTGCCAGACCAGGCTGAGTTGTAGTCTGTCGGATATTGTAGAGGCTTGGACTCACCAGCAGTCTCATTCATGATCATGGCGAGGACTCTTCCTTCGGTGAAGAAAGGCTTGCTGCGCACGTAGAAAGATTGATCAACGACCTCGTAATGAAGCTTGTCTGCGCCTGTACCAGTGTATGTGCCCTGGATTTTGGTGCCTGTTCCCCTGGGTAGCTGGTATGGGGACGACAAATGTCCTTGGGGATGTCCGTACGCAGGGCCTGGCGCCGATGAATACACAGAAGCTTTGGTTGCCCCTTGGGCATAGCTCAGAGGAGTAGCGAAAGGTGAAGACATTCCAGTGCCAGATCCCCTTCGGAGGTCCCGAGATGGAGTCGGGGGCGGTTGCTGCGTGGGACTCCATCCCGGTGGCATCCACTCGTATTCCCATTGTCCTTTCTCATGTCAGCTCTAGCCTTTGCGCACGTGCACGGTCTACGGACTAGTGGTCGGATTCCAAACGCGAGAAAACCAGCGCTGGTAATTCGGATCGTATTGGAAGGGTTGGTCGGACATGGTCGCGGGATGTGTCGCTTGCAGTGAGTTCTGGATATGCTGTCTCTTAGACTTGCTGTGTAAAGCTGGGATGGAACACTCACACTAGACGTCTTGAGCTTCGAAGTTTGTTGTGAGCCTTCATTTGAAGGCTGCCATCCAGCAGGCATCCATTCCGAAAAGATCCATTGACCTGGCCCTTGTCAGCCCGAGCTGGACTTAACCAGTGTTTCAAGACTCATCTCACCAGACGCACGATCGAAGCGCTGACGATAATATCGGTTGTACTGGTCATCCAAAGCCTCGCGAGTTTGTTGTATATCAATGTCCGTTTCCACGATGTGCGCAGAATTAGAACTCTTTTCGAGATCGCTACTAGACTCACTCATTGGAATAGGAACAACCTGTGGCCTTGCATGCGTGGAATCATCTTTCGAAACTTCCTTGGCTTCCATTTGTGCTGATGTAGAATTGGTAGTCGTCGTTGTTTGCATTGCGATCCTAGTTGTATCGTCCTGTTCTCCCAGACTTTCGACCTGCGAGCCTGCGATACTGGGCGCAACAGGCACTCGAGATGTGCTTGGTTCAGAAGCTTGTGTATGTGGACTCTGAATATCGCCCGAGAGATCAAGCTGAATGTCTGAAGCTAGATCTATGTCCGTTTCTACCTCACCATCAGCTGGTAGGTCCAATTCTCCAGAGCGTAATATGAATGGTAGCAGTCGTTCATCGGCCCGAAGTTCTTCATCTGTTATATCAGAGCGGTTGTAAAGGGCTGAGTCGTCCAGCAGGCGTGACCAGTCGCCCTCGAGGGTGCAATCACGTACGTACGTGTAACAGTACTCATTATCTCGCTTTTGGCGGTCACCGCAGTGTGTGCATCTATCTTTGAATGCTGAGCTGTAGTCATTCCGGCAACGGCAACACATCCATCGCTCCTCTGTCGCGTACGTTGTGTGGGGAAACATGTCTTCTTCTGCTGGCATGCGACCGTCCCTACATGTGCATTTCTCATCCTCGCAGATGTATTTAAAGTCTTCGAGGTCTTCTGTAACGCCCTCAACATTGCTTCGTCGACGGGTGACATCGGAGTTCGCAGGCTCATAGTCCTTTTCTAGTAGGTCGGGACGATCGGGGGGAAAGAACAGCGCTATCTGCTGCAAGTGGTTTTTGATGTGTCTGCGCAATGCTTCTTGTGCTTCCATGGTTTCCGACTCCGGGAAAATGGTTTCAACTGTGTCTGGATAGCCTCCACAAAAGGGACACGTATCGAACAGGTATGCGCCTCTTCCACGATGCGCTGCCTTCATCATAGCTATAGTCTCGTCAGGTACGTCTTCCAGCGATACGACATGTCTCTCGAACTCTTCCTCTGAGTACTCTTTATGATCGCCGGCAGACGTATCAATATGGTAGATGACTTGCAAATGGCTCTGCAGGTGGTCCAATAATCCGACAAAAGAATTAGGGACATCGAATGGCGCCTGACACTCCTCGACAGTACAGAAGTAGGGCTCAAAATCGTGCATGACGTGCTTCCTGAAATCCATTTGCTTAGTAAATTCAGTATCGTCTTGAACAATGGAGGGACTCACCTCCAGCGACCCTCTTCAGCTTCATCTTTGTGGAAGTCAAGACAACAATACGGGCATTGAAACCTACCTTCGATAATTTGTGGTGGGTGCGGGAAGCCGGGTCCGTTAGATATTGTCGATATCACACTTTCTGCACGTTCCTTGCGTATGTGCAGGGCTGACAAATTCAATTCGGTGTTGATCGTTTGAGAAAGGATTGTCTGTTGATCGCTCGCACCATGCACAACTGGGATCTCTGGTCTTCCCAATATCTCGGGACTTGTTCGTTCTTTCATTGTTTGTACACTTGGTGGAGATGGTTGGGCGGAATTGACGTTATGGTGAGGCATCGGCTGGACAGCTCGTTTTTTCTGATGCTCTCGCAGGTATTCAAACCTTATTCGACGCCTTGCAAATGCCTCGGCCAATCTCTCGGTAACGATTGCTGATGCTCGTGGGAATTGTTGATGGGCTTTGATGCGTCCCATTGTCTTGAAATTTTCATAGATCTGCTTAGGGTTTTCTTTCTGTCGGTAGAATTCGACTCGTTTTCGTCTATGTTCTGCCCCAGCCCGCTCTATACGTCGTGCATGGCCTTGAAGTCGGGTCAAGGTATCCTCAATATGTTTGCGCAGATCGATCATGCATTTTTCTCGGGGTGCGGTAGCAACGCCATTTGCGCTTGAAGCTTGGGAGGCTTCCGATGACGATAGAGACTTGAATGATAGGGAAGATGTCTCTGATTTTGGTTCTTGATCGTGTGACATGCTCGCGCCTTCTTCATCGAGAACGGGTAACCCAGCATAGTAGCGTAATGTATTGTCGAGATCTTGTCGTAAGGATTGTAGCAGTAACAATAACAGGTCGCAAATCTCGGGCACGTCTTTTAGGCGCACATCGATCGACCGGAGACCCTCACAGTGTACGCCTAATCTGGCGCACCACATATTAAACTCAGCAGACTGGCGGGATACCCAATATCCATCTCTTGCATTGATCTCAACACTCTGCGAGTCTTCAATTTGCATTAGTTGTCCGAACCGATTACCACAGCCTTGCGCGATGTGCCGCAGGCTAGCGGTATCTTTGAGACTGGCTTCGAGGTCCGTTTCGGCGAGGTCGCTGCAATCTTGGTTCATCTTGTCAGCCCTTCAGTGGTGGTCCTCAGGAATGGCGGCTGGCTGTCAGATTCAGTTGCATGTTGTGAGTTTGTTTTCCATCGTGTTGGATCTACCTACGTAGCTATAACAAAGGCATTGCCTTTTGTAAAGGGTGTGGTGGGGTAATAGAACTCAAAGCCTTGGAGGGGCAAGCAGGGAAGCGGCCAGTAGCGACAATACCTCACCTGCCTGACAGCATGTACAGCCTGCAACATTACAACATTCCGTCGGCCCCCCAATCCCTTACAACATCTTCTGAATCTGAAGTGTCGCTTTTACTGATATGACACTTGCTACGTCTAAATGTGGCAACTCGAATTGCTCAGCCGCATAGTCCCCGCATTCGGAGCGCTCGCCCGAGAGTCCATGGACCTCGAACAACAGGAAGATACGCGACGTGACGCTCAGGACTGCTACTCTGACCTCGTGACTGTGGGACATGCTCTATGTGTTTCCGACGGCGAGCGCGTATTCAGTCTGGACGATGCAGTTGTCACCAATCTCTTGAAAGCTTTGGAATCACGATTACCAAAAGCTTGGACGACCAACTTGCTCTCAATCCTGACCATCCAAGAAGTAAGTCTGCCCTCTCTCTCACCTTGTGAAAATAGACATTGATTCGGTGCTCAGGCGGTGGACGGAGGGTCAAACGCCCACACACAATTCCCGCAGTTGAGCGTCCTCGCTAAGTCGCTTGATTGGAGTGGGTATCAAGAGTGTCGCGAGATTTCGTCGCAACCACCTCCGCAACGTCGGAGGTATCTAGACTTACTCCCACCACGTGTTCCACTCTTCCACAAGAACGAAAAAAGGGATGCGGCCAAACGTTCGAAATTTCTCAATCGTATCCGATTCGCGGCGATACATCTTCTGGAAGTCTATTGTGAAGAGCCTCGCCAGGATTCGGAGACCTTTAGCTTCTTTCCCCATCCAAATCACGGATTGAAAGACCTTGCAGACAAAGTGTATAGAGTCTTAAGGTCGAACTGGAGATGCAGTTGCTCACAATCCGCTGCAACATCAAGTAGAGTGAAAGAAGCAAGGCTTAGCCTTGTACGGCATCGTACGT
>Ga0210040_10001383_pt1 | contig 36833 bp, 21 predicted proteins | sample CryGeyCG12114_NA_FD_185462 | JGI IMG/M metagenome (GOLD analysis project Ga0210040, IMG submission 185462) | Groundwater microbial communities from aquifer - Crystal Geyser CG19_WC_8/21/14_NA (SPAdes) (version 2) | ecosystem: Environmental > Aquatic > Deep subsurface > Groundwater | place: USA... | reverse complement strand
AATAAGGGCAAAATAGTTAGTACTTTACTTACGAGAGTCTGATTCCACCTCCGGTAATCTCTGGTGATCACCATGCATAACACTATACGTTTCCTGTTGCTGCAGCGGCTGTCCACGAGGCGGTGTGTATGGATGACCAGTGGTCGTAAATGCCCTGGCTCGGTCAACTTGCAATGGTACAAATGCATGTGGCACCTGACCTGGTTGTGATGGATGATGAGGATACATCATGGGAGCAGGATAATGTGGATATTGAGGTTGAAATCCATCATAGTAAACTTGCCCAGGACCACCACTTGGAAACATAATAGGCTGTTGCTGAACTGGCTGGAAAGCGATTTGCTGATGCTGTGGGATCTGTTGAAACATTGGTTGACATTGTTGAGTCATTGGATACCGGAATCTACCCTGCGGAGTGGGTTGCAAAATTGGACCACCACTTCCACTATAGAAAGCCGGCATTGGTACAGCAGGAGGAACATTATGTTGCTGTGGATTGAAGGCAACTGTTTCCCCGTGACGAACCCAGTACATAGGAGGTGATGGGGGTTTTATGACTCTATTCATCCCTGCCATGCTTTGTTGTGGGCCTACTGATGATCCTGGAGGCTGATGTTGCCACATAGAAGTCATCGAAGGGTTATTTGGAGAACTGAGTTGTTTTTCAGCTTGTATTACTTTTGGCCCTTGCCCATGACCTGTCCACATCACTGGTCCAGGTCTAATCATGGCTGAAGCATTTCCAGCCATTCCAGGATTTTGGAGCAATTGAAGCAAAGCATTACAAGCGCCAGGATCTGCAGCATTCACAGAGCTATTGGACTCGTCCAACACAGTGGGCCTTACAGGCTGGGCCTGAACTTGAGCTCTGATTGTATTGGTGGCCTTAGCAAATATTTGATTATGCAATTTCGCAGGAATTTTATTTCGCACCGGGGCATTTGAAGTTGCAGGGGGGATTATCTTTGACTGAGCAGTTGTCAATTGACTCATCAATTCGTTTTGCATTGCAATAGTAGTAGGAGCATTGGCACGGACTGAAGAGGATAATAGACTCTGTAAACTATTGTGAATATCATTCACTGCGACAGGTTTGATAGAGCAAGATGAGCCTCCAGCTATAGCACTAGCAGTAGTACTAGACGAATCATTCGTTTTCTTTTGCTTCAAGTTAGCTGCAGTGGTGCTAGATTGTGTTGTTACTTTATCGGAGCACATTTTGGCAAAATCTGCAGCAGTGGACAAAGCCACATTTCTATTAGAAACAGTAGTTGCTGGTCTGATATTTGATTGCTTTAGAACTTGATTATATTTTGGCTTCACAGCTGCAGCGGCCACATTAGATGTAGCAGTAGTAGTGTCACTAATACTAGTTGTAACATTACTAGATTTCGTTAGAGTATTAACTAAAACATTTGTGTTTTTTTTTGCAGTCTGATTCTGTACTTTGGAAGGAGGAGAGACTTGTTGATTTTGCACTTTTGTATTTGAAACAGGTATACTCCCGGATACATCATGTCTCCGCTGGGCTTCAAATAACATCTTACTCAAAGGACTGCTCATTACTGCTGCAGATTTAGATCCACCAGCATCCCCATCTCCGACTCCAGAAACATTCTTTTCCTGTACTACAGCAGTTTTGCCCGCAATAGACCTCAGAGTATTAATATCTTTCGGGTCCACTTTATGCCGACCACTATTGATATCTTTCAAGGAAAGATTTCCAGATTTCACATTAGTCGGCGCTTCTGATCGCCTCAATACCTTAATTGGTCCTTGGAATAGAGGAGGAATGAATGCATTAGGTTTTATCGGTTGTACATTCAAGCTCATCAGATCTACAATATTAGCTCCACTGTTCTGTGGCGGGGCAGCAGGACTAATCGATGCTAAATTATTTTCGGCAGGTTTATCTGTTTTAAGAATTTTTACATCCCCATTTTTAATCGGACCTGTATTCGATAGATTTTTCGGTTTTGGTGGCCAAGATGGGCCATCAACCCGATTACTAATGGCAGATGACGACTCCACTTTTGGTCGGCTACGATCAACTGGCCCATACGTCAAATTGATCAATTGGTACGGATAAAACTTGACTAACTTGGGTTTCAAAGGAATAATCGGATCAGTTGTCTGTTTGGTTGCAACGGTTTCCTCCTTGTCACCATTAATGTTTAGAATAGATGCTAGACTCGCAGTTAACTTATCTGTGGATGTCGGCTCTTCAATTTCTGGAATTGGCTTTTCGAAAATATCAGGAACAGGGTCGCACAATACAATCACAGTCAACAGCGTAGTAACTCCAGTAGATTTAAATGCTTCTTCTGCAGTCTGCACTTCCAAATGCGGAGTTTGGATACCGACAATAGTTCCTTTTCTACCGATTGGAACAGGTGCACCTCTGTCTACACAAATTACTCGATCAAGTAGCTCCAATTTAGCTCCTTTTATTGGGACCACACATCCACGGTCAACTCCAGGCTGAAAAAGAAAATAATTTCATCACACCCAGGTACTTTACCATTAATCTAACACAGGTATATAAATGTAGTAGCTGTACAAAGTACACACATGCCCGGCTTACTTTGAATAGGAGGTTAGGTTTAGTTAGAACAGAAGTCATAAGGTCCTCCTTTTTAGACTGCTTAGCATCTTCCAAAAAGTGATGCCAGATTGTGCAAATATCCTCATCATCAAGCAATTTCGTATTTACAGACACCCTATCGAAATTTGCAACTCCTTCGTTTTCGATCCAGTCTTGCATCTCCATGATTTTTTTCTTTCCATTTTTTCCAAAAATTGTGAATGCATCTAGAACATCAATATTTGGATTGGCTTCCATATATTCAACAAATTCTGTGAATGTCTCGACATAACCTGCATGAGATTTAAATTTTTTTAGTAAATGCAAAAAATAGTTGTTTAAGTGAAAAACTGGACAATTTAATTTTTGTTTACTCACGTCGAACCAGATCAATAGCTTTATGGGAGTAATGCCACCACCCATCTCTTTTGCTAGTGTACCCTCTGACTTCCAAATTTTTCTTATTTGATTTCATATCAAGACCAACATGAGCCCGGAAAGTTTCTAACGGAGGAAATTGTTCATCGTAATTGTTACCAGAGTCAGAATCACTGGCACCCTTCTCAGTCTTTTTATTGCGACGCTTTTTCGGAGATTTTTTAACATCTTTTTCCACGTTTACAAGAATAGTTCCAGTGATTCTTGATAGTAAGTGAGATGTAATTTGACATTTTGATGCAGCTGCATGCTGCTGAAAATATTGTGTACTCTTTAATTGTTTCATCCCTAGTATTTCCTAAAAAGTGAAGAAAAAAATAAATATCAGTCCAAAGTCTCCTCATCAGAATACTGTATAGAGCCGCATGATTTCATACCTTAACATTTCTACAATCTGAGCCAACACTTGGAACTTTTAATTTTACAACTACGCTGCAATCCTTTTCAATGTGTTTTTCTACAGTCCCCAGCTCTCCGAACATATCAGAACCCAAATAAAAGACCTCTGATCCTACAGGATATAATTCTATGAATGAGCGAGCCAAAGTTCTATCCAAGTAAAATGTTTCCGTCACTTTTTCATCGATTATAGATGTCTTCAAAGAAAATGGTTGTTCTGAATCTGACAACTGAAGAAAAATAAATAATAATTAGTATAGTGAAAGATAAAAATTGTTTAGCATGAACAAACGAAAGTTTTTGAATAAATGCCTAAAAATTTCCAAAAAAAATTACCATACCGAAGTATCAAAAGAAATCTGTCCATTTTCTCCACACAGAACTTTTCTTCCAATCATCATTTTGGCAAAAATGATTACATTGATTTCTCCCAGATTAATTCCTTTAAACTTCATGTGTCTATCAACTACACCTTTAGCTGTAGCGTAAAATTCTTTCTCCCAATTACCAGAAAGAGACTTGATATCTGTTAACAAAACACACATAATCAAGCATTCCATCCGGTCCTACTCTTTCTAGTGTAAATCGAACCCAACCAGATTAATCGTTTGGTTTTAACCTTTTTCAATAAATCCATTGTACTGATTTTTGAAATACTTGACCATTACAGAGCCAATACCAGTTACTTTGGCATACGTCAAGTGGGGCCAATTCACCCAAATAAACTTGTCAATTAATCGAGAAGCTAACTGGTGAACATCTACTTTTGAGTCATCAATGCTTTCCAAATTCAGTACCATCGATTCTTCTCGAGTAAACTGTTCGAAAACTTTGATCTCTTCCCGTTGCAGAGACGACTAAAATTACGCAGCAGAAAATATCATTTCATCAATATTTTAACTATATAGGCGCATTCATTGAGAAAAACATGCTTTTTACTTACCACATGTTCTATAGACTTCAGAGTTGGAAATCCTTGATAGATTTCATCTACTTTAGCTTTGGGATGAATCCCTTTAGGCAAAAGAGCAGGATCGTATGTAACTTCAAATATTTCTTGTACAACCACATGTGACTCAGGCAATGTCGGAAAAACTTGACGAGGAGATACCACAACACCAGTGTTTTCACTTGTATACCTATGTAAGTGAAACAAAAAAATCGACAACCAAGTTATTTAATTAATCGATCAGTTGAATTAACAGGCTTCGAATTGTCATCATTAAAATAAAAAATTTCAGTTTTCATAATGCAAAAATATGAAATCTGACAGAACTTACGAGTATCCAAACATGCAACCGCGAGAATTTCTATGAGCTTCTTCCGGACTAAGCTTGGAAGATTCCTTATCCATTGCTTCCAGCAGTCTCTTCTCATCAATAAATGGAATGACGACAACAGCCTCCCAATCCTGCTTTTTACCGTTCAAGTCTTGCTGAAATTTTTCAGGGTAGTAATCCACTATTGGCGACACTTCATCCGTCATCAACCACTGAAGAAAAACAATTCAATTTGAAATCAGTATCTCATTCTCATATTTACAGTTACACCGAATGAATAAGACCAATTGAGAATTAGCAATCGCTTACTTGATAGCAAGATGGTAGCAGTTTTCTACTTTGGGAGGGTAGGACACCCAATAGCTGCTGAAATGGTTGAAATGGCTGTCCTTGATCAAACTCAATTTTGTATTTTTTGAAGTTTCTTAAATCCGTACAAAATGGCGCATAATGGGAAGGGTAATACCAGCCCCATGAACTAACTCCTTTGTAGTAATACAGCAAAACCCACTGAATGGCTCGTATGTACTCTTTGACAAAAACATCCAACTTTTCGCTAGTTAATGAAGTAATGTCAAATTTATCTTCATAATAGTTTCTTTTGTAGTGCAAAAATTCCGTTCGAAATTGATCAGAGTCTTCCTCAGTGAAAAGGGTATTATCCTCAGCAAAAATTTCTGCATTTAGTTGCCCATCATCGGGAGAGGGCTCTGCCCCAAAAACTTCTGCTTCCGTACGTTTCAAAAGCTCTTGCAAATCATTTGATACCTCTAATTCTTCTTCGTCAAAACTATTTTCACCATCAAAGTCAAAATCCTCAAACTGAAAAAAATTAATTTCAGCCAACAAAAACGTGAGCTAGAAAGTGATTTCTGTATTATCATTCAATAATAAATCGAGATTAAATGCAACCCACCATTTTTGGGCCCAGGGTGATATTTTTGCCGGTTTTTGTTTTCTTGTACTCCATGTTGTCATATGTTTCCTTAAACACTTCGACATCAAACTGACTAAGTTTTACAATGAATGCTTCAAATCTATCCAGTCGCAAAATGCCGCTCTCATTCAAGTACCCATCCAAGCCTGGTAAAACATCCATATAGGTTTGGTACAACATGAACAACGCTCCCTTCACGATGTGTAAGTGTGGCAGATGGGGCACGAAATCATTTCCTATAATTACATTGTAATGGACGTCATTCATTACTTATAATAAAACAGTACACATGGATATCATTACTGACAAGAATCCAGTAAGCAGATAAATAAAATCAGCCCCACTTCAATATTCACGTACCAACTAGAATAGCCATTAATATCCAGTCATCAATGATGCTTTCCAAATTGTATCTTAACATGAAATGAAAAAAAAAGATTAGACACACAGAGAAAAATAAATCTTACACTACTAAAACATTTTCCACGATCTATGAAACATACTTGATGGACGGATGATTCTCCAAAGATTTTTTCAAAGGAGTGAATTCTTCATCTATATAATCCCTGAGAAGAGAAAGATGAAGAAGCAAAAATGTAGTTTTTTCTGGCAAAGGTGCACGAAAACTACCAACAGCTTTTTCGTCCTCTGGTGGAGCTAAAATTTCCGATTTATCTTCAGGTTTAACAGCAGCTGCTTTTTCATCAGGAACCTTTTGTTTAGCAAGAATATCCGCAAAACTATGGCCTGCTGGCTTATCCACCCAAGACGGGGGTTTCAATACGGACACGTTGGGAGGATGTTCATCATGGCTCGGTTTGGCTGCAGATGATCCATTTAAAGACGGCAACACTAAAGTGACACCCTTTTTCTGGACAGTCCTTTTATTTTTTTTAGGTTTTAAGAACTTAACTTCTTCCCTAAAAATCAAGTTTAACATGAAATAATTTAATTACTTCTTACCGTATTTACTAAACTAGAAACAAATAGTTAAAAGCATGAAATACCGGATTCGTACCTCAAAAGAGAGAACCTTAGCTCATGAGTTGATAAGCCCAACATTATTAAATCTGCATCCAAACCATACAGACAATGTCGAGTTTCAGGTTCATAGTCTGGTTTGGAACGAATATGGCGAATAAAATCCATAATTTTGTGCTCCCCTTCTCCTGGAACATCATGGCCTGATAAATAAATCACTAGACCTGTAAAATAGAGAATAAAGTAACTTCTTAGTTTACTTAAGTTACATCAACCGTCACCGTAACCTCAACCTCAGGAATAATTTCTACTCACAATGTAAGTCCGAAGCATGATCGTAAGCAATTTTCTTGAGAACACTTTCTAATTCTTCCTTAGAACCTCTAGTTACTCTAGTATATGCACCTGAAATATTCCCATCCGATGCTCATTCGTTTGTCAGTAACAGTCCAACAGTCGAACAAAGATTCCGGAAAAATTGGGCCCAAAATTGAAGTTCATTTTTCGATTTTTCATACGGAAAATAACACGTATAATTCAGCGAAGACAGGGAAGATCCTTACTACTTCTTTCTCCCATTTAACTCCATTTTAAATTTTTTTTACGAATTTTGTTATTGTGAAGCTCAACTGCCGCATCGGATTACAGTATTTTGTAGGCATATACTAGAAGGTATTAGGAAGACTTCAAGTCTGTTTTTAAGAAAATTGCTCGCGAACACATTTCGGACATACACTGTCAGTTAGTTATACTAGAATTACAAATAAAAATAAACTTTAGTGTTACCTTCTCTCTGCCACAATGGGTCTGTCGAGACTTTTACTTGTACAAAGTATTTTAACTGTTCGTGAAGCCTGGCCATGAACTCTGTTCCTGGCGTGATACAATTGGAATCAAATCTTTCAACATCAGGCAAGGCTTCACCCTTATTTCTCGCCTCAGTCTCTTGGTCTTCAGCTAATTTTGCTGATCGAAATCGTCGTCCTCGTTGCTAAAATATGAAGAGCATATTATTACACTGTATATTGTTGCGGTGAAGCTAGGCAGCTTGATGGGTAGCCATCCTACTACATAGGTCAAGTCATCACCATGCAGTAATACTGCATGGTGATGACTTAGAGAGACTCTCACTCTGACTCTCGAGTTCATCTTCACGCATCTCTGAATACTGCAGCAGTATTCAGAGATGCGTGAAGATGAACTAGGCGACGTTAAATGGATGATGACATAAAAATATGCAAAGTATTTTTTTCGCACCTGATTCATTTTTGCTCTTGGAGCAACACCATCAATGGCCATGAAAAAAACCTTTCTAGGTTTTATCATTTTGAAAAGAAAGTCTATATAATGAAAAATATCATGAAACATGGTTTTTTCGGGAATTCGAAGATGTACATCTTCATCATTGGGATGTGAGCAATTATGGATAATTCCATTCATATCCAAGTACAAGTTGTCGAATTCGGGAATCTGTAAAAGTAATTGTAATGTAAATACATAAAACATGAGCAATGTTATTTTTCAACACAGCCAAACTACTGCTACGCAATTAAATGAACGGAAGAGCGAACCTGGTACTCCCGAATTTTCTCTGAAAGACATGGATACCTCTCGGAAATCCATCGATAAAATTTTGGTATACCCATCGTTTAGCTAGGTAATTAATTACTCCCTTGTAACGAAATGTAGGCCTGTGAATAAAAAAAAATTTTATAAGTTTTTGGCATATTTTTGGAACTGTATAAAACAATATTGAGCACTAACCACAAATTGGAGACTATATAGATGTTCCAAATTACCTTCCTCAGGATTCCTAATGAATATTGTTAGTCCTTCAACAATATGAACAAGCATTTATCTAGAGCATTGATATTGACACGAAGAAAACTAATCAGTAATAAGTATTATAATCACTTAGTTTTGATTTTAATCGTCACAGACACAGAAAGCTCCGGCTTTTCGACAAATGTATGCCGCATCTGTTCTGTGATGTTAAAGTAAAAGCAAAAAATAAAAGTAGCCCCTCCATCCATACTACACTACTAATATAGCAGAAGTAGTTTTAGTACTACTGTACTACTACTTCACTAGACTTGTGCAACGTGTAAAAAATGACGACGGCTGCCGTCGTTGTTCGGGTCTTTTTATTCCCGCATTGTCAACGTTTTAAATCTAACCAAAATTTATAATATCCGTAAAATTTAAAAAAAAACGGGCTTGCTGACGACTCGAATTGAGTTCATACGTCGAGTTTTTAATCTACGGCGACTGCATTGTTTTTTACAGAAAAAAAACTGCGTCGACAGCAACTGGACTTGACGTTGCACACGTTTACTTATAGGTGAGTGAATGGTAGAAGCTTCAAGCTAAAAATGGGATTTCAAGTTTTCCTTATTTGGCGCTAAATCTTATAATGATAAATATGTTGTTGGAATGGAAATGACACTGAAATCCAACAAGTAACCCTACAAAAGCTAAATTTTCCTACTAAAGTTTAAGGAGCATTTAACAAGTAAAATTTAGTACTTTTTCAAGTTCATCCAAGCTTTAGAAATTTAGAATTTGAAGCTTCGATCCAGCACCCTAGTTGCAAGTTGCAACCTCGCAACTGGTTGTTCGCCCTGAAGTCTCCAGCAGGTAAAATAAATTTTTTATTGACAGTTTCTCTAAATCAACGTCATTTTTCGGCTATTAATCAAGTCGCCCTTCCAAACGGTAGAATTATGCTATGCATTCCATATTTGTGGCCATGGCGCATGTAGGTTAAAATCTCTATGCTACATGAAAATCATCGGAGTATATTTGTGGCGCTGGCGCATGATTACCGAATTATATTATGGATGTATTTTATTGGTGGTTGGTTAGGCCGGTTCACACGTTTGTCATAGTTTAGAGAACTCCAAGAACGTAGACTACGATAAATTCTGTAGACTACGTAGTATACGTACCTAATGAGAATGGTTTACAATAGCACGCCAAGTTTTGTGTTTCTTTGGACTACATGAAAAACTTTCCCAGACTTCCCTAAGGGTAACACACATATTTTGCCATTACATGCAGTACCTGCCCCGAAACCAACCCAACCATGGATCCAAACACCGAACCTCCGAAGAAGAAAAAGAAGAAGCCCGCCCTGCCCATAGTGTCTATTAAAACACCGGCGGATTATCAAAGAATGAAGCTAGAAAGATTGTTAGCCAATCCTGAAAAACCAGTTGTAATTCCGGAAAGACCGAAAAATAAAAGGCAGCTGTCCGCTCCGGATTTCGTTCGTAATGTAATGGGATCCAGCGCAGGAGCAGGCAGTGGCGAATTTCACGTGTACAGGCACTTGCGCAGGAAGGAGTATGCCAGACAAAAAAATATACAAGAAATAGCTACGGAAGAAGCACTTGACGAGGAATTTGAGCGAAAACGGGAGGAAAAACAAAGAGCAGAAGAGATGAGGACTGCTAAAAAGCGAGAAAAAAGAAATAAAAAAAAGAATAAGAAAAGAAAGATTTCCGGCAAAGGGAATGTGACGTCAGCAGACACAAAGCCAATTAGTACAGATGATGACACTTCTGATGAGGACACTCACGGGAAACTAGGAGGGTCGTCTGTACTTGCCGTATGTGATGAAAAATCCAAACCTGATTCTGTTAGTGGGCCAGAAGAATCAGCAAAGAATTTAGAATCTGAGACAAAAATGTCTTCGTAACTAAAAGTTGTACAAAAACTATGTGTATCCTGGGTATCCCCTCTCTTCCCCCCCTCTTTTTGTAAAGTTATTAAAATGCAATCTTATTTACCTATAGTTGAAAACTAAGTTTTTTTCTTATGAAATGATTCCCAATACTTATATATTATATACTTAGTACCTAATGTAGTCAATATTATCGTTAAGTTTTGAGCGGAGCGAAGCTACTTTACAATATATTATAAAGTAATTCCCGTCACTCTGTATGCCTGTCAGGTTGACTGTATGGTCTGTCTGTGTGTCACCAAAATATCTCTTAAAGTACTAAAAGGATGGTCATGAAATTTGGTGTGCAAAATATTGTTTGAACCAGGTTATACCGATAGTATGACAACCCCCTTTTACCCCTTCCCCGTGAGGGAAGGATTAAAGTCTCAATCGTTAATAACTGATGTATTTGAGGATCGATTAACTTAAAATTTTATAACTCGAAGTTATACAAAATGCTGAAGCAAACACAACACGTCAACCACAATTATCTTAAGGGGTACGGGGGAAATCACAAAATCGTGAATAGCACATGCTTCAGTAGGTGGATCAGCGTCTTGTATTTAAAGGTTGTGAGACATGGCAAACAAGCAAAAAAGATTGTAGAATAAAAAGTGAATGCTTGTACATTACATAGATTAGAATTGATACAAAAATGTATTTAATAGCTAGAAAACATGGCTAGGACCATACACTATAACCGCAAATTATAATGTGAGTGTGGATTCGCCGACTGAATTTCACTCGTCCATCTACAAAAAATTTTACTAATAAACTGACGTAATTGGATTTGTTTTAAAACTTATTTAAATAAGTCACTGTTTATTATCAAACCGCCCGTCTGGTCAAATGAAGAAAGCATACAAAATTCTTTCAAACTTTCATGTGAAAATTGCTGAGCGAATTATACACATGGTAAACTAAAACTATTTATCTTCACTTGACTCGACTTTATCTTTCTTGTAGCGCACACCAAGTTTGTGGCCACAAATTTTGTTGGTACTAATTTTTTCAAAAGCTGCCAACGCAGTCTTGTCATTTTTAAACTTCACAAACGCCTGTGTTTCATTAATTCGAATAAACTTTTTAAATCCAGTCAGTTCAGCTTTGATATCCTTCTCATCGAGTTGCTTCGGAATTTTTTCGATGATAAGGCTGCAAACAATAAATCAAAGTATCCAACAACGTGAAAAAAGTTTCATCACAGGAGCAGAGAATATTTTTTAGATATATAATTATAAAAAAAAAACATGATACCATAAACGATCCAAGACCATTTTTGATGAAGGTTTATCATCGGGCTTTTTCAACTCAATTTTTGGTCTGTCATGAATATCTTTAGCAAGCAGGTACCCAATGTCTTCATTTTTGTATTCATTAATAGCATCTTTTACAGCATCCCTCTTATTTGTATCGGTGCACAATACAAACATAAACCTACAGATTTAAAAACATGAATAATCAATAATGCAATCAGAATCAAGCGAGATTGTTATCAATACCAATTAACAACAGGAGTAAGGCTCTCCCTTAATGCAAGCGTTTTGCCGTACACATTTTTATTGAATAACTCACTTGGGGAATTTTTGTCTGGGAAAAAATACTGTCTCTATTTCCTTGTGGATTCCTTTAATGATATCGTCCAATTCTTTCCTCTCCATTTTGCTCTTATTTTTTATCCTCACGCATAATGAGCGATCACGTCGTTCCTCAAACTTTTTCTGCTTCACGAGATGGATCTTTCGAATTTTTTTCATATTGATTAAAACTGTAATTCTTTTTAAAATCGAATGTCAATAAAAAAATTAAATCAATACTCCATTCCACAATTCCACGTGCAGGGAGATAAAGTCTAAATCGGATACTGTGTTTCCCGCAATAACATACCATCGAGTTAGTCTCTATTTGCAGAGTCGTAAAGCATTTACCTTTGTTTGTATTTCAGCTTTAACAAAACTCCAAACATGGATGTCAAATCAAAAGTTTTAGTGCTGGATGGGGGATTTTCAAATGAATTACTCAAACATTGTTCTTATGATGTGCACGAGGATCCTATGTGGACTGCCAAAGCACTTCACACTGATCCGAAATCCATAGTAGAGACCCATACTGCCTATTTGGCAGGTAGGCTGTGGCTTTTTGGAGTGATAACATGCATTTCTTCTTTTAGACTTTAAAATTAAGATTTATTTAATGACATGTAGCTGGAGCTGACATAATTGAAACGGCCACATACCAGGCTACTGTCCAAGGGTTCAAACAACACTTAAATTTTGAGACTGCACTGTCTGAACATTTAATGGAAGAGTCTGTGAATTTGGCCCGATCTGCTATGAAACGATGCGGTATATATAAACTCAGCAAATAATATTTTTCAAATGCATAGGCGAAGACAATAGAATTTTTATTTTTTATTTCTCGTTAGGCACAAATACTGAGACCCTGATAGCTGGATCCATTGGGCCATATGGAGTTATGTTGCATGACGGATCTGAATACACTGGAAATTATATGAAAACGATAACAAAACAAGATTTAATTGATTTACACTTGCCTAGAATTCAAGCATTAGTTAAAGGCGGTTGCGATTTGCTAGCAATTGAGACGATGCCTTGCTTACATGAAGTTGAAGCTATATTTGAGCTTTTGAAGGAGCATTTTCCTGAAACCAAAGCTTGGGTGTCTTTCTCCGTTAAAGTAAACTTGAAATCATCTTATCACATTTTATTGTTGCTTCTGAAAACTATAAATATGTATGCTCAAGCGTACAACAAAGATAAAATTAATTTTCAGAATGCATGGGAATCAGCCCCGGATGTTAACTACACAGCATCTGGCGATTCAATGAAAAATGCCTTTGAAACTTTAAGTAAATATCCACAAATATGGGGGTTTGGAATTAACTGCTGCTCCCCAAAATCCGTTGCACCATTTTTAAAAGAGTTTTCAACCTGGAATGGACAAGAGATGATAAAGCCAATTGTGTATCCTAATTCTGGACAAGACTGGGTCCGCGGAATCGGGTAAGGTCTTGTGCAGTTTCTATACTGTGTAAATGTGTTTGTGTAACTGTTTTAGGAACAAAAAGCACTGAAAAACGTTAAAATTTTATCGCATAGATGGGTGAACAATGAAGTACCAAAAATGCATACATATGTTGAGGAATGGTTACAATTAGGTGCGCAAGTTATTGGTGGATGTTGCCAAATAGGTACAGAAGAAATCATGAAAATTCGCTCCATTGTGGACAAATGGAATTTAACGCCCAAGTGAAGTGATGCTATAATGATCTAAAAAAGTAATACAATCTTCAATTTTTTTGTTTTATGAAATTAAATAATTCATGCAACAGTAAATTGAATGCCCATATCCATTAAAATACTTCGTCCGTTGCTGATGAGCTTTATGCAAATAAAGAAGGACAAAAAATGAGTATGCAGAAGCATTTTCTTTATTCTAGTCACTGTCATCATCATGATGATTAGATTGAGACTTGTGAAAATGATTCAAAGGGGTTTTGATTTCTTCCTCTTCATCAGACCCATACATGATATCTTCATCACTGTCATTCACCATGGAAAATGATGGGTTATCCTTTGTGATTTGTGAAGCTATGACCAAAAAACAAGATAAAAACAGGTGGAGTTCATTATTGCTATTCATGAAAAAACGCATAATATAAACCTTGTGATCTCAACACGCAAAATAACTTCTTCCTATTATTGATAAAATGCTTTTTCCTATGTACCCAACACCCAAGAACATTATCACTTCCTCATAGGCTCATAACACGATACGAAACTCACTATACTTTTTGTAACACCGAAAATTCGTGACCATTCATATAAAGCTAATGAGGCAACAATGGAAGGATGCCCCGTTTCTCGTTTCTAATGTTTCTGAAGAGTTAGTTTCACGAAATTCATTACTACTGTATCCTACTCATCAGAACTAGCAAAATTATCATAATTTCGAACTATAAGTAATGAAACTACGGGTTATATGTTTCATCTTGCCACTTACTTGAATTTAGGGTAGCAGTTGAGGATGGAGAGTATACGTAAACCATGGTAAACACGTAAAAATTGACAAGTCCATAAAATGACATAAACTCTGCTGAAGAAGAATACTTGGTAGACAAGTCGGCAATAAAGTAGTCTTCCAAGATATCCAATCCAAATCTCATATATGTGACAATCATGCTTATTTTCATCACCAGGAACATTAGCCCAGTCATAAACTTCAGACGGAGATCTAAACAGTATATAAAAAGGCGATCAATATTTTTTCCAAAACATTTTTTTCATAGGAGTTTACAAAGGATTATAGTTTTAGTTTGCCATACATACCAAAATATGGCATGGATCTCAGCTCACTGTACGCCTTAAATACTAAAAAGAGTAGATACAGGAGATAAACAATGCCGCAAACTAAGAAAATATTTTTCAGATTCTGTAAATATAGATAAGCTTTAAGTCAGATTAAGCTACCTTTTCATACAAAAATACGAAATCAGTAGTAGTTTTAGTTTTTCTAACATGAAATTTTTCCGCATCCACAACATAGTTATAGAGAGGATCCTTTGTTGCATTCATTTTTTGCCAACTGGCCAAAATTATGGCACAAACCCAAAGACATCCCACAAGTATTAATTTCGGTAAATAAAATGTGGCCAATCTTCTTTCCACCTGTGGACACCATGTTTAGAGCTACACAAGGCCACACATTTTTATTTGACATATTATTGACAAAACAACATATTGCATACTTGACGAAGTCCGTGATACACAGCCAGCCAAAATAGAAAGAGAGCGGCCAAAAAACTCATTTGGAATATGGCGTCCAACATGGGCAAAAAATTAGAGTTGATCAGGAACATCAAAGGGAAGATAGGATCTGTCAAGCAATAAAATACTTTTTTCTTGTGTCTAACTATTTCGTCCATCGTGCCCATACAGCATAGGAATGTTGTAAATGAAATTCATTATGTCAACATTCATTTTTCAACTATTCACTGTTCATTTGCACTGGGTTAGTTAGTTACATTTCTTGTGTTATATATATTATATGTATTGTATTGTATGTATTATATATTATATTATATATGTTATATTGTTGACTCACTATTGAAAAGGAAAAGAAACGGAAGAAGAATTGACATCCATTTTTGTTCCAATGACCAGTCAGCTACCACGAATTTCCTCAGAGTGAACATAAACCAACACTGTGAAATAATAGAATTTATGTTATTCAAATTGTAATCAGCGTGTTGACTAGTTGACAGGGCCTAATATCGATAAAGTTACATCTAGCGTCAAAATCTAGATTGATGAACTAAAGATGCACACGCAAACAACAAAACAATCGATTTTTTTAACCAAACCAAAGCTGTTGCTTCTTTCTAACTGGTGGCCAAATTACGTGTACGCACGCAAGATAAGAAAATTAAGGTAAGAAGTTGTCTTTGATAAGCAATAATGTATTACCATGATGGCGAAACACGCTACACAATAAAAGAATCGAAACGACATCTCCAAAGTTGTGAATGACGGGTTGTAAGTTTTGAACTGTAGGGAATATGAAAGCACACTAATTAGTTTTGACAGCTTTAGATAACAAGGACTGAAAGTTGCTCTAATTATTCTTTGCATACGTGAAAATGAATATTTTCAATGTGATAACGCTCATGAATGCTTTCTAATTGCGAGAACTTAACGACTATAAAGTATTTGGCAAAGTCAATGAATCCAAGATGCATGATTGTGAATGGTTCACAAAGATTTCCTCCCGAGCACACCAAATGCCTTAATCGAGTTGTGGCGTGGCTCATGATTTTTGAGACTTTCCCATCCGAAATTCCATACAGGTCCAGTGTGATCGCAAAGTTTTTCTCAAATTTTTCGTCTATTGCATAGAATTTAAAGCATGACAATTAACATTCCTAATAAAATTCTTAAATTACATTCCTTTCTAACGCTAACCAGCTTTGCTCGCAGTTTCAATTTCCGCAATCACCCATAGTTGCTGATGATAAGTTGAAACTTGAGGAGATTTTAATCTGTAAAGTAATATTTAAGTTTAAAATCTGTACAAATTTGAATTTCCAGTTTTTTATGAAAACGTGGACCTACCCAAATGGTCCTGTGGCAATTTCACTCTCATTCACAAGCAGTTTACCATCAACTTGCGATGACCATGTTATGGGTGGTCCTGCCGAAACAAATGTGTTATGTATAACTTTCAGATTTCATAATGAGCCAACTTTTTTTCACAATTTCTTTTTACAAGCCAATTAATAAGCTTCATGTTTAATGCCACCCATCTTTCTAAACCAGGATTTAGTCAGTTTAGTGTGCAACATTCGGGATTGCATGTGTGTATTGATGCAATGCAACCATAATGTGCAGTGACTCCATTTTCCATTTCAATTTTACACGATGCACTTGTGAAATTAAAATGCTTGCAGGATTGTGGAAAATGACTCTGGTTTAGGAAAATATTTGCGTAAATAGCATATTTCAAAGTTTTTAGTCTCCTTATGATTAAAACGTACCCACAAGACCAATGAATGTAACCAATCCAAGTGCCACAAAAAATCCCATCAGAATGATCACATACTCACGTTTGTGCATCGTGTACAAACTCATTTGAACGGACCTATTCAGTTAGAATACACAGCACATTGAATAATACTTGTTTTCCACACTCAGCTGTCAATAAACAATGCAATATGTGATGTCTCAATAATAACAATTTAAGACGTAGGAAAAATGATTAGCAATTGAAACACAAACAAAAAACATATCATTTAAACTTTTTTTGCATTTACTTTTTCATGTGCGTTTTTTCCTCTGTGGGAATACAAATATTATAAATCGTGATGTTCACATGATCATAAATATTATCGATTGGTTAATTCACCTTTCGCAACGGTCATGATGGTATGCTGGGGCCAAGTAGCGGTCAAAGATTCCAAAAACGTCACAACAATTGAGTGTGAAAATGGATTTGAGACGTAGAAAAAAACCATTCTGAGGCATGTAATATGAGTATCCTAAATTGTTTGTGTTATCCATTTTAATTAAACTCTGATGATTCCTTTAAAGGAGACGAATAAAAAATATACTATTTAGATCGAGTTCACTTCAAACGCGAATAAACATTTTATCGTACAAAAACTAATTATTTGGAAGTGTAAGCTATATTTACGGAATTCAACTTGTAGGATTTTCAACGGGACTTTTGGGCTTTGAGGACTGTGGAAAAGCGACAGATCGATATTCCAGACATGGGCTCTAGTGCATTTTCTTCATATGGAACGCAAAAAGTAAAAGTGAGTATCAAGTGCGCACCCTAAAACCCGGGTGGATGGAAAAACAAGTGTTGAAAACAAGAGCTAACGTCACACGGATTATGCAAGGTCCATTTTCATCCATACTGACTAAAATGGCTATTTATAAGTAGGCGGATAACAATAGAACTTGATATGCAGCTTGCCACATTCCATATTTTGCATGAGAAAAAAATTGAACATTATGTGTATATCATAAAAGATCTAATAGTTTGCTTTTATTCAATAATAACAATATTTATAACATTTCGGTCAGATGCATAAGAGTAATGTTGAAACAGGAATATAACACATACTGTTTCACCCGTAAATCAGGAGAGAAACGAGAAATCCGAAACACGAGAAGTGAAAAATTTTCATAGAGATACAAAAAAGGCTGACAACGATCTGATGATGATATGATGGATTAAACTCTTTGGATTTCGAAAAGTTTCACTTCGGTATCATAAAATATTGGAGGATCCGTGTTTCTGCAAGATTCAAAATCAGATAATATATTTTTACAAACCTGAGTCGTGATAGTTGTGCTATCGTTATAGGGCACTGCACATTAATTTCATCGCTAAATAAGTAACTCAAATATACACATGAATGACTGAGCACAGGAAAATAAATACCGTAGATAAATAACGCCCCACAAGTAAGTTCGAAACCACATAGTGGTTCCACTATTGGCTTGGTATTTCCTGATCAGTATGGGATGCGGTACAGGCAGCAAGCCCACAAGAGTACCATGCTGAAGAAACTTGAGGATTTCGCTCTCATCTGTCAATCCCCTGCAAATAACGGCACATAACATTACAAGTTAAAACATGAGGTGCTCTTGACGAACAGTTGCAACTTTAAATTGCACCGTAAGTAAGCAAACAACATGGACAGGAATGAATGCAACTTTGTGTGTGTGAATGTGAATGAGTGAGGGTTATTTATTCAAAAGATAAGAAAAATGCATAGCATAACCATAAGAATTAAAAGGCTATTCAGTAATCAATCACCTGTCACTCACATAATTGCCTAATAACCATCAAGTAAAGTGATAATCCTATTTACTTACAATCACTTGCTCGGTTTACAAACTAGAAAGGTGTAAATGTTCAAAATCTAACTTTCTTGCACATTAAATCGTCAAATAATCGTTCAACTAACTAAGTTAAATCGCTCTTTCAGTTTCATTGCTTAGTTGAATTTTTTTTGCATTTAGTTTGAAAAAAATGCTGTCATCTAATTATGCTTCTTAAACAAAATATTTCGCCTCTCAGTATAGGCCAAATGCTACGGACAAATAATCAATTTATCACATTTTCCTAACCATCCTTCATGGACAAGTACACAAATCATCCTCAATTTTCCACGGCTATTTAGCCAAACGGTTGATATAAGAAAGGAAATCTTTTAGATTGGATATAGTATCTTGTTGACGCATTATTTACTTAAAATATGCAGCATAATGAAACCTCAAACGTACATACATGAAATAACTATCTTGTCCTAACTAACTTAAGAAAAGTAAATTACAATTACATACCTATCAATGCAGATTTTCTCAACTTGAGGCACAAGCACCTGAAGAAGTCTCATCACTGTTTGTAAAGGAAGTTTTGACTTCCACCCCATCACCCAGTCAGGACTAGGTGTCCATTTACTTTCACCCTGTGCAAATAATAATAGCAATAATCATCATCCACAACCACGTACTGCACATAATTCAGTAGAGAGAAAAAAGTGTGCCTTGCAGCCCACCAGTGCATGATGAAGTGACTGTTAGTTAACATATAATCGTTGATGATCTTTGACAAGATTATGACTCTAACTGCAGGTTATTGCATTGTGTTTTTAACACTGCGTAAAATAGGCAACCCTTGTGTTGTTGAGATAACCATGTTAAATACAAAAGTCAATGGTGAATGAGGAAGCATATGTATGGACTAACTAACTAAGATTTTGCAAGGGCTTTTAACAAAGGAGCCAGATGTAAGGAGAACTAATTCTAAAGGAGAAATATTATTTGTGTTTAGAACCTATCATCATATACTAATTGGAGTGGTGCATTATCAGATTACCGCTGAATGATTTCACTTCCTTTACATAATGCGTGCATCGCACATTGCACCAAAAACTTGTTACGGATAATCGCATGCACAAAAAATCCTTACTATTGGTCTACTAGATAATGAAACACTTGAGTGAATTTTTTGTTGCAATAATAGTACCAGTCGTCAAAGTTTTATTACCCCAGCAGACACCATAGAAAAGGAACGCTGCATTTGCCTGATTGTGGTAGACTCATTTTTTACAGCAGTTTTGGGTGCAAGTTTTCCATCTTTTTCTTGTACAAAAGGCATACTTTTTGATGTAGAAATCGCTTTTTTGCTATTATCGCTACCACTACATGATTTGTGGCCAATATCATCTTCATGTGGATTTGTCAAATGAGCAATCGTTGTGGTAGCACAAGACGCTGTGTCAATATTTTCCGTAGAATTTATGCTCAGATTTTCAAATGTGGCAATCCCATTGTCAGCTCGAGTCCATTGGCTCAACTGTTGATCAGTTGGATGAGCTGATTCCTCTTCAGTCATTTTGTCAATTCTAGGGAGAATAGCCAAACTTGCTTTCAATGTACCTGGCTCAGCTGGTAATGCTGGATGGGATCCTTCCATTGAAGGAGATGCTGGGGAACTTTGGCTAGCGTTTGAAACTGTACTTTCAGTGGATGGTGTACGCTCTTTTAGTGGTGCCGGTTTGTTGGGTCGATTTACAGTATTGGATGGAGTAGAAGTACCAGAAGTAGGGCTGCAAGTTTCTTTGGGCTCTTTAGCTTTGGTTGGTTTTTTCATTAATGGAGATTTTCGTAGCAATGATTTGTTGATGCTACATGGATCAGTGGGTAGGTTTGCAAGACTATGGAAAACATGTCGTTTTCGTATGATTGTATAGACGAGATTGGAGTTTCCTAAATTGGGACAAGTGTGGATTTGTAGTGTATATTTTAACATAATGAGATAATATTAGTTAGTTAATGTGATTTAATATTGTAATACTTACCATCAAACTGATATTGAATGATGTTGTTAAAAATTTCGAGAAGGAAGAAAACAAGGTGATGGTTACTCGGAGCCGAGAAAAGAAACCAAGGAGTGCTAAAAGCTTCCAAGAAATGGAGTAACTTGTTACTAGCAACCATTGAAAGCGTTTTCAAATATGGAGATACGTTTACTAAGATGGTGAGAAGACATTCAAACAGAGGCTGAAGTCTTTGGTGACCTGTGGTAACGATTTTATGGAAAACCATGATAAGGAGATCTGCATGCGTGCCAGAAAACACGGGAATGTCCATGGGTAGTTGAGCCGTGTAAGGTTTGTTGAGGCGAACACCAAAATTGCGCTCTCCACTCAATAGCAAGAGAATAAACACCCCAATATGCATAAGACCAACTCGGGCTGTAAGATTAGAAATACATCGATGTAATAAGGAAAACAATATGTTTCATGCATTTTTGTAGCAGTAAGTGCATTTTTAAAAAATTCAAATAATTTGCACTTACACTGATCGGCACGAGAATCATTTAAATGGTACAGAATGGGAACCAGGATTTCCAACACGTCGCTACTTTTTAACACAAAGTATAGAAATTTCTGTCAAAATTGAAAGGAAAAATGCATCATCATCATTGTTAATTCTTTGTACGTAAAAACGCACATTGTAACGCGAACAAATCATGCGTGCCAGGAAACACAGTCCTGAAAAAAAAATCAGCTTTTAGTAGGTAGCATGGTAGAACCAACCAAAAGACGCACCTTATTATAATCGCAAACTTTCCAAAACAGCACCAGCAGTTCTTGATGAAATTGCACCTTTTTAGCCGAGTGGGGTAGATAAGTTTGCTTCAACGGGTTATTTAGGAGTCGGGTAAAACCTCTAAGAATGAAATTGAAATCTTCTTCTCGGTGTACTCTCGAGATGTAATTGATGAACAAGTTATCCATATTTGGCATAGTCTACAGGGTGATTCAAAGTGATCTATCACATTTTATGTGTGTTATACTGTTACGCAATATCTTTTACTCTTTGTTGAAAATAAATATTGATTGAATAAAAATATGCATCTCCTACGCACAAAAATTTGCAGTTTCAGACAGAAAGGCCAACCACTGTGTCATAAACTATTCCTAATAATAAGCTCATCAGGAAATGAGACTTGGACTTTAAAAAAATCATCATCATCAAACATGGGGATACAAATTGAATATCTTTAACAAGAGTCACGATGAGAACAAAAGGCCAAAGACATAAACAGTAAATTGGACAAAAAAGTTCCCATTCTTTTTCCTATGAGGTAGCATTGCTACCAAATCATATAAAAAATCAGCTTCTACAACATTTATTATCATCAAATCGCTGTTTAAAACATACGTCCTCTTCACACGAGTTGTTAGTATCATGATCCAATACGACAATGAGGACTTGTAAAGCCGTTTCAACAAGGGGCTCACGACTATCGGCAAATATGAGATGATTGTAAGGCAATCCAATCCCCACGGGGTCGTATGAGAAGACAACATTCAAAAGTGATGTAAACAACGGAAGCGCATGACGGTTCTCAGCTGATGAGAAATACTCAATCCATCTGTTGGGAATCAGTGTGTCTCCTGCTCATAAATTACAAAGTAAACGGCTTTTAGCATATAGGAAAAAAGGAGTTTCAAAAACCACGTATCAACTCTCCTTACTAATTAATTACGATAATGATCCTACTCATAATTCATGAGCTTCAGGTTTCCTATTCTTTTCAGACAGATCATCTATCAAATAATACAACATAATTCTTGCCATCGGCGAGCTGCTGCCGCCGCCAAGCAACAATGATGAAGATGATTGTCATCATTGTTACTCACTACCATCACTGACTATTGTCAAAAGGATAACATGAATTCCACTCTGTTTAGCTTTGGCGTGGGATAACTTTTACTTTTATGTTGGTCTACACACAACTATCTAAGAAGTTAATGAAGGAGAAGGAGAGAACAATAATTGTTTTATATTATTTATTGTCAGCCAGCTACTATTTAGCAGGACCAATGAGTAGGCCAAAAGCGGACCGTAAGAAGGTTAGTTACAACCAAATGAGTTAAATGTCTTCTTCCTATTCGCCAAACTGTTGTATTTTAGTTAGTTACATAATAACAATGGGTATTCGTCTCTACCATATTTATCTAATTGAAGGATAAACACCTACACTGTAGAGAGTAGTGAGTGCAATATGATCTAGTCCGGGAGACAATAACAATCGATATTGTCGAATAAAATCCATATCTAGCATTCTTCAATAAATTACCTTCAGGTTGAATGTAAATATTTTCACTGAAACAAGCCATCAGTAATTTCAAGATTTCAGTTCTATTGGCGTCATGTTGGGGCGCATGCGGAGGCGCATGCGCAAAGCCAACTCCGGCCTCCCATATGTACTCACAACTATCAATGGATGTCAAATCCTCAGCTCTATCCTGCAATGAATGATGATGGAGTTGACACGTTAGTTGATTATTTCATAATTCAGTTTCTTAATAGTTTTGCATGCAATTAAAACAATTGAAAACTTTTGCATCAATCTTTGTTTTTAGAGACAATCGAGGGTAAGTGTGCTATAAGACCTGCAATTCTACGAATTGTTCGTTGGTGCCAGTCTTAAAACATGTTTATGGGAAATTGTTGCAAGGAAGAAACTCCTTTTTGAGTTAGGCTGGTTATCACAATGGTTGGTACGTGATTTTGCATTATTGTGTTTTGCGTTGTGCTGCGGTAAGCACAAGATTCGGGCAAGTCAGCAGTGGTAATAAAAAAGGATTATCAAGCAAGTTTCTATGTGACAGACTTTGTTTTCTTTTTGTTGCACCATTTTTTCAATTAAGTAAGCAAAATGTATTACAAGCCGTTATACAAAGGAGGATTTTTTAACTGTTCATTTAATGTCCTCATCCTACCAAAGATTATTTGCATCTGACCACTGCGCCTAGCCTGGTTAGTTAGAAACCAAATGGAAGATATACTTCTTTTAACTAGAAGTGTGAATGGGCAAAAAAAGTTTGCGCTTGTTCTTTATCATTAACTCATTAAGGAATGTAGGTGAATGGTGGTAGTAATCAGAAGAAATTACTCAACACTGACTATATACACACACAGTAGCATCACATATTTCAAGCATGAGATGTACTGTAGCGAATTAGAACTTACTCACAGTAAGTGATTACGACTTCATTATAGTTTTTTTGTCAAATCTTAAAGTATGTAGTTTTTAACTTACCGGTCCTGACTTTTTGTTGGCAGACACGGTGAAATCGGGACAGAAGAGCAAGTCCTGAAAGAATGAGACAACAGATTATTCCTTTGTACTTGGTTAGATTAAACAATTGAGAACTCACAATAATTTTTGCATCCATATTTGTAAGATTTAGGCAAGTCAAGCGATTCAAACCAAACAAGCTATTGCAGGCGTCATGTTAAAAACTCAATTGGACGCCAATCTTGAATGCCTAGTTGGCTAGATAACAATACACCTATTCAAATGGAATCCATCCTACTTCCATTGCTAATTGTTGCTATTTTTGGCTCCCTGGGAAAACAATGGACTTTGCATGTCTTGTTACTTATATACAGATTTGCATAAGAGGTTTGACTCTGCTGAGATTAGGAAATATCAAAGTGGTCTCTGAGAAACACCGCTAATTCTTTGTATAAGTGGTCGAGTGTGACCAAACGTGGTTGCAGAATAAATTAGACTTGAAGTCTGTCCATCTTTTCAAAAACCACATAATTCTGTAACGTAATACAAATAGTGTACAACTGGTTGATACATATGAATACTTGTACATAAAATTTATTTTTCCTACTAAATTCATAAGATATAATATATCCCAGGCCTAAATGAACCTGCAGGTCTAACTATTCATTTAGTTAGCTTATGCGTAAAATTCATGTTTGATGTTGATGCAAGAGAAATGGCTTGTATAACGATTACATGATTATCCTTTTAAAATTCTTACACAAAGAGCGCTAATAAGCGCTTTAGCAAGAGGAAGCGTGTCTTCGTCATCATCATCTTCTTGGACATTTGCACTGGCTGCAGTAGCAGGAGGAGCAGAGCCACTACTTGGGAGACTAGACCAAAAGAAACTGCGCCAGTCTGCATCCTCAAACATGTATGGCATCATGCGAGTCAGAAGTCGAATGCAATTCAGGGCTAATGAATACACAGAAAAGTTTTACTTAGTCAAACAATTAGCACCGTAACCTTTCCCTGTACAGAGAAAGAAAAAAACAAAAAGTTATGTAAATTTTATGCCATCCATCAACTTCTCGCATTATCAAATATTACACGGTACGTATTAGGAGTTAAATAAATACAAGTCTGTTTTGCATGAATTCATAATATATGTGTAGAGTGAGACAAGAATGCATATTGCTTATGATAATCTTTTGCACGCATATTATATGGTGGTGTACAAGTTATTAACTCGTAAATTTTACGTTGTTGCATGTTATATTCATGTCCAACACATGCTTTTGTATAGTACTAATGTTTGTATCATTGCTTCATCATTTTTTGCCGTCTAACAACATCCGGTCATCTCATCGTTTATTATGAATAAGTTACATAATTTTATTTTACTCCCACATTCTCTCATCGTTAGGCTATATAATATTTCCAATTTGTTGAGCATTGAAATTGACTGTGACCTAAAACTGAGGTAGCATATTTCATAATAATAATAATGGAACCATGAAAAAATCTAGTTTAGGATTTCTATTACGTTTCTTACTGAAAAAGCAAGCAAAGGTTTTTTTTTGCCTGATCAGCTTTATAGATGGCATGCAGTAGTTGTATTATTTTATAGCAGACCTACTGACTGAGTGAGTCTATAAGTTCACTGTCGTGCACCTGCACAGGAGATATTTTAACCTCGTTCATAAAATTCACTCAGTTGTGAAATTACCTGTAGTTAATACTGTGCATTTAGAAAGTAACAAGTCCGTGGCAAACCAGCCGTACAAAACACTGGTCAAAATTGACAAGTTGTCACAGAAATTATGAGTGGGTAGATTAGGTGCATTCCGCTGTGTATAGTAAGTAACATGAATACCAATGAATGACCAACAAAACAAGACAAACGTGTCCAACTAACTGAAACTAGTATAGCAGTATAATGCAGTAGGTCTAATGAAAAGGCAATAATATCAGTAACTGGAGCAAACACGAATCTCAAAACCACAAACTAACTAGATGGTAGATAATGCACATATGTTGTATGAATATTTATATTTGCTCGATTCGATTTGTCATCAAGTGCTACGAATATATTCCTAAATAAACTTAGGATGATAAACTAAATCATCTCACCAATAAATCATTTTTGGTATTACTTACACACAATTAACACAAATATGCCAATTTTTTCATAAATTATTTGAGTATTTTACATGAAGAATGGGAAACAAAAGCATTGCTATAAATTACGGGTACATGTGAAATTCTTCGTTTTTGCCCTCGTATACAAACAATGTCGTTAATTATTATGGGCATGCCAAGAAGAGTCATGCAACAAAAATGCGAACAAGCATTCATTATACTGAAAATACCGGTTTGTTGCTCCTGCTGAGTTCTACAGCAAGTGTCAACAGCATGAACCAATTTTTCGACCGCCTTGTAACAAAGTGTAGCCAAATTGTTTGGCGACTCATCTCTGAGCTGCCGTATTTCTGATCCTGGAATCAGTGTAAAGATATCATGTGGAGTGGCGGCCGAGTCGGACCAAAATTGCTCCCAAAATTCCTCGTCATGTGGGTCAATGGGCTATGAAATGAAATCATATTGCATGTTAGTTGGCGTATATTTAATTTAAAATCCGGACTTTCACACAAACAAAGGCAATCAAAATGTAGAAATTATTTGCACGTGAGGGACCGTGATAAATTGACTACGTAGACTAATGTAAAGTCCAGTTCACAAAAATTCAGGCTAAACTGCGTGTGTATTGCAATGCCACACGCTAAAGTTACTTAGTTGGAGACCGGAAGGTGTAAGTTCGAATAGATAGCAGATAAAGTTCTCGTTTTACTCGCTTTATATATTGCATTAATACACCCGTATATAATGAAATTTTTAGGCAATAGGACGTTATGACACCGCATTATTATTTTTTTGGCTACAGGCAAGAATTGAAACGAACTAACTAAAATTATTGCGAAAAAGTTGAATTCGTGTTCAGACTAAGTTTTCTGGCAGGCATGTCATATTCACTTCGACAATATGTGAATGGCTGCCAGGCCTAAAATTCAACATTTCCTTCATATTTTACATCTCAACAATAAAGTGACACAAACTAACTAAAGAAATAATTGCATCTAAAAAACTGCACGCGTGCACACATAAAACACACTATACAACAAACTAACTTAATTTGGGGTCTAACAGCCATACACCAATCTAACAATATGGTGACGAATCAATCCGCAGTCGCACATCCAAATAAGACACACTTTTACTACAAACTAATTAATTATTCAAACTAAACCAACAGTATTATAAATGGTTTTCACCTTTGTTTTTGTAGTCAATTCTACAAATGCTTTCCTGAAATGTAGTTTTGTGTCCGTGTTCCCCATTTTGGTGGCTAAATCAGAACACTTTTTCACCACAATTAGTCCTACTCAACTCCTATAGTTTCATTATCTGCTTTAATGGACACTAGTGTCAAACAGTAGCTTTCACAAGTTTTCAATTTCTTACTATTATCAAACTAACTAACTAACAAACCAACATTATATAAATCTAACACTCTAACTATTAAGTACACACGGCTGCTGGGAATCTCAAGGTGAAGTCGTGATCCCAAACTAACTTATTTTAACAACCCACCGACTGTTATTCAATTTTCTAGGTTGTTGCAATGTCGAGCTTAATTGCTATAATGGTATCACTGTAATCGCCATATCTCTCCCTCTCATGGAAAGGAAACCATTAAAACCATACTAATGCTGGTATCGTTTATTTCTCACAATGGGAATTAATAGCTGCAAGCATGAGTGGGCCAAAAATGTTCGCAGTTAGTTAGTTAGTTATACGATAGTTTCTAGCAACTAACTACTGACTGGCTGTCACTGTCTATTATTATTCTCCATACACAGTATTTCTCTCAAATAAGGAAAGTCTGGTCCAATATCGTCGCACGCAAGCGCCTTTTGTTCTCAAATATTGATCCGTTTGTCACCATACGGGCTCTGTAACATGTGTGTGCAGCACTATGCTAGCATTTGGATTCGTAGGAGGCTGAAAATAGAGTTTTAGAGCTTTTTGCTCCACTCCATGCCTTAGATGCTATCTACGCTGCAATGAACAACAGTCTGGTGAAACAGCTGTGGGAAAAACATGCCACATGGTTTGCTTGCAATAAATCCTTTTCAACAAGTTGCTGTTGAGGCTGTGTTTTTTGCCCATTCGTGAATTAAACATACCTGTTCGTTTAGCATATAGTCAGTAGTTGTAGTGTAGGCGTTAAGTAAGTAATGAACTTTTGGGATTGGTTTTTGAGATAGGTGTCGGTGCCGGTCATTGGTGCAACTCATATCGTTATTGCAGGATTGCTTAATGGTCAAGTTAGTTAGTTCGTTCGATTTTATGTATTGACAAGTTAAGTTGATTGAAGTGAATGAACAAGATTTATTTAAAATTGTCCAAACTTAGTATAATATGTACACTAATTCTGTGTGTACCTACAGATCATTTGGTAATTGCTGACTTCTGAGATTGTGGAGTTGTATAATATTCTATAATACAGCTTTATTATGTGGCTGATTGGTCATCAATCTACGTCATTACAGTGGGCAAAGGCTAGATTGCTAAAATGGTGGTAGTTGGTTGTAATAATAGTTTTTTTAGTTTAGTTAGTGCGTTTGCTCTCGGTAACCCCGCGAACATTTTATGGTTAATGGAAATTGTGTGTTGATGAACTAAATTTTTGTTTTAAAAAAAGGCAGTGTCTAAACATATAGGGTATAGGGTGCGTAGAATAAAAAAGATTGCAAAAAAAGTGAGGTCGGTCTGGTAGGAAAAAAAGAGATGATGAGCTGAATTGATGAAATTAATTTTCGAATCAAGTACGCGCACATACAACTTTAGAAGGGTAGATTTTTAATTAGCGTTAAGGTGGCACGCACGCTAAATTAAGTCATGAAAGTATTGCAGGTGATAGGAAAAAAATGTTGGAATCCGGAAGATAATCTGTCGTACCATGTATAATTTGTCATAAAAACTTTTATTGCTAGCAAGCATACTTAATAGGGTTTGTTGTACCTAGAATTTAATTTAGAGACACAACTTTGCATTTTAATTAGATTTTAAACCCCCCGCTTTGGGCGACATGTTATTGTTTTTTGTCTACCATTGTGTAACTCAATTCCTACTGGTAGACTGCGTATCATTTACGCATATTATGGTAAATGAATGTGGCAAGTATGTGATGGCAATTTTTCAATAAACAACTAAATCATCATTAGAAAGACCAATTGTTTGATTTCGTTTCTCAAAAATCACGTCTGTCATCCCTACAGTTGTGTTCTTGATCTGTCGCCATCATCGCAAATGGAAACTACTTGTGAACAATGTGCCAGATTAGTAAATTCCTAGAGCATAGGACACAAGAGCATTACAACGGGTAATCATTTGCCAAGGAACACACGATCTTTAAAAGCACATCAGATCATGTATTTGATTAAGCACTCTGCCTGTGTGCGATAACCATGTTAATTGTCTAATTGCATTTTCCCATGCAATGCCACCAGAGGAAAAAATTGCTCACTTTATCACCTTAGACTTAAGAAGGGTGATCCTTATCTGATGAAAGCAAATAAATAAATAAATGGATGGACAAAAAAGGACAAGGCAGCACTGCATGTGGTACGCTCAGAGTTTTGCAGTTCGTCAATCAATTCTTCCTATTGGCCAGTCGTATGAAGAATTGAATAAAAAAATCTATATGTTTCTCATACCATTAATTGAATCTTTTACAGTTTGACACACACACAGATTAATAAATAGTCTGTGTGAGAATATTCTCAAGAATACTGGTGAATCCTTTGGCACGCAGTACTATTGAAGAATTTAAACACCAATCTTTCAAGCATTGACATTGAAGATATCATTATTGCAAAACTAAAGCGATCTACTGTGTATACATATACACCCCTCGAAATCATCACCGCCATTCTTCTTCCAAAGCTAGGCCTTGCACAGTTTAAGCTATGCTTTATTTCATGTTCCCAGAACGCTACCGCTTCTCTTTGTATCAATAGATGAATTTAAAAAATGCATTATTCTTGTCCATATACAAGGAATATTGGACTAACTAATCTTATTGAAAAAACGTTCAAGAACAACATGATAATGATCAAATATTAATAAGGTTTCATTTAATCTGCGTGCCCATAGTTTGAATTCTTCCTAGAGGCAGAATCATTTCATGGTTAATGGAACTATAACATGTGTCTACCGAAAATAGGTTTCATAAGGTTAGCGAATTAAAAAAATGACCTTGCTACGAATTTTAGCAACTTGCTTACAACAATGAGCAGTAAAAATCAAAAAGTGCTTCCAATGGAATTCCTTTTGAACCCACTAAAAGTGAACCGTCAAGGGGAGGAGATGACACTGCGGTCACGTACAATAATAATTATTACTGTTCTTGCTTAGTCAACTGACTAGAACTAGTAAATCAAAAAACCTGCTACTACTACTCTAACCACTGTACCTGCGCTTTATGATGAATGTTTCATTAACTTTTTTGGCGTTCAATTTTAAGTGTAACAGTCGTGCACCATTTATGCTTATTCATGCACCGCTCGTGCAGCTCGTAAAGAAAGTCATCGATTGAGTACAAATAAAAATCAGTTTCTTTAATGGCTAAAAAAACTGTGCTCTATAAATCACAATAGATTCAAAATATTATTACTTACAAAGAATAATAATAAATGCAATTACCGACTATTGAGCAGCATTGAACTTCACACACACACAGTATAGTGAACGAGTGATATACTTGCCAGCACTAATAATCATAGTCATAATGCATTCTAATTTATTTACGACTATCAGATGGGAACAGTAACAATGCGATATAAATCTAAATGAGTGAAACGTCCTCCTTCTGATTGTACTTCATGCATCATAGTAACGCTTTGCGTCCAAACTCAGTTTATTTGCTGACCAGCAGTGCCACTGTTTAGGACAGTTTGTTGCCTAATAATTCAAACAAAGGGAATTTCATACTTTTTGATGAGCCATTTTCAACCCTGTTTTTGTGCTGTGCACACCTCATCATTTTGCCGCCCTTACATAAATATTTCTCACACTTTTTTCACAATCTACCAAGCATTGATGATTAGTGAACGTGGGAGTTTTTCCTTTCTCAAGTCATACTCTATCATTAATTGTTACTCATCTTTTTTGGACACAATGGCTGCACGCTTACTTCACTCTACTGAATCTTAGTTTTTTTCATTAGTACATCGTTCCGGGGGAAAACGAGAATTTATTTGTATACTGATTAGTAAGTTAGTTAGTTAGCAAACCTCAATGAAATAATTGTAACAATAAGTAACTTTTTGCTGTTGAATTTCTTATTTCATATATACAGATGGTGTTATGTAGCATATTGTTGGTAGCTCAACAATGGATTAAGTACCGTTGTTACATGGCCATATACCTTTCAGTTATTATGTTGTGCACCCATTCGCCCATAACTCTGTTATATGTGTGTCTTTGAGTCGCCTGCATATTATTATTACAATGATTACGCTCACCTGTCTCACGTACGAAGTGCAGTGTATGCATGCAGCAAGCAGGTATGCATAGGTGCAAATACTTAAAGTGGTATGTAAAACCTACAACAAAATGATAACGCACTGAGGAACGTTTTTCTTGGCCCAACAACGCCTTCAGGCTCTCAGTATTTCTTTGGAATGCTTATTTCAGCCACGATACATTTTAAATAATGGAATTATTTTGTTGTTTTAATGCAATGTGAACACTTACTCTAACTAACTATTCCATTTCACACTTTTAATATGACGTTTGAATGCAAAATGATGTATGTATGATAAATCCTAACTCCATCAAAACCATAATAATCTTGTAAACGCACTATTTAAAACTGATTTTCACTTTCAGTTCTCCTTTAGTGAATGACATTCAATTCTATATTGAGTTCTGCTTGACTCAGTTAGTCAGTTCTCAGCTTGGTATCAGTCTAACATAGATCACTACTAACCAACTAACTGACTATAATGCATGAAAAGGTACATGACTCTAGTACACATGCTAAAATATCACCCCTGCCCGGTATACAAACTTACACATAGATACATATGTGAATGGACGCCTGAGAAAAAGCTGTGCTCATCAGTATCCCTCAGTTAGTGTGCTTAGACCAGTAGATGAGTACATATCTACGTACAACGTATATTCATTCTCATCCTGTTGTCGTGACCTATGTCTTAAAAACCTCATCAAGTGTTTAACTTCATCTGTAGGGATTTTATGAACAAGTTCTACTGTTTACAGTAGTTAGTCAAGTTATGGTAGATAACATAACTAGTTGACTTATAGTTGGGCATGTTGGTTTAGCTACCAAACGTTTGAAGAAGTGAGTGATTCACATCAGATTGCAAATCTCAGCCAGTCAGTGGTGTGCTGTGTATGATACTTAAGTTTCTTGGATTTACATGTCGTAAAAGACACGTTTTAGTGCGCAAAAAGAATATTATTTTTGACAGTTTGTGTTGTGTTGAACAGTTATAAATTCAGTTTAGTGGGTTTATAGTGTGTCAAAATTTTGAGATGCAAAAAGATAAAGTTTAGTTAGTTAGAGTGTTCAACAATTTCACGGAGAAATTAAATCCAGAAATTTCTACGAACGAACCGTAAGAAAGCTAGATATACTTTTTTATTTACAGTTTTTGTCGTATCTTGAATATAGATATAGGAAATAAGCAAATTAGATTACTTTTTTACGCACTTTTGTGATTTGTACTGCCATCAATCTAATGTGTGATTTGTAACAAATCACATTAGATTGCATGAACGGTAACAGGAATTGTGTCGAGTAGAAAGGAGTTTATGACACCAAATTACTATAATTCAATCGCACCAGAACATACATCATGTCTCAAATCAATAATGCATAATAATAATGCTAAATGAGCTTCATACCATTACGTCTGACTTCCCTTGCGTTTGCTAATACTGTCTACTATGCGTCAGACAGTTACAGTTATGATATTTCTTGTGACCAAATTGGAATTCTATCAGAAAGTTAATACGACAATTCGTATTGCACTACATGTCCCGTAATAGTTTCGTCCTGTGAACAATAAAAAATCCATTCAGCCCACTACCAATCCAATTGCATGAAATTAAATATACAGATTGAAATGGCAAGAGATAAAAGAGTAAAATAACTATAATTATTATTATTACGAACAACTTTTATGAACGCGTGTTTCACGCAGAACAGATGAAACTTTGTAGCCCGGTCCTTTGTTCCCTAGAGTCAGCAAAGGTAGCGCTCGTTCAAAAACTTGTATCTTTGAAAAATCACTGTACCATTCCATCTGATTAACTTTCTCTTATTTGCTCACTGCACCGTGTGTGTACAAAGCGTTCACATTTTCTATTTTAAAGACTCAACAAGCCCTGTTGCATAAAAGATGAGTTTCTTAGGCAGACAATCGTATTACATACAGTTACAGTTAGTTGTTGTATTCATATACTACAACCTAATCCTTGACTAAATGTAAAGTATACAAATATGCATATCAATCAGATATGATAAGTTTAACTTTTATTTCGTTGTTGTATCCGTCTAGAATTGAAGTTGATGTAGTCAATGTTTTCTCTCTTCTTAAATAAAGGTAATGATAACAATTCACTTTATTATACATTATTTCCGGTCAATGTGTTCCTTCATGGAATAATATAATAATTACTCGCTAACGTAAACAAGATTGCGTGCTTTGAAACTATACACTTGGTCAAGGTGGAAATCATACGCATGTAGGATTCTTGATGCTAAAAAACTAATGCATTCAGTTTATACAAAAGCAAAAAGAAAATGCATATACAAAAAAAAATTTAAGTAATACAGTAAGTGAATTGAAGTCTAGACCTTCATATAATATGTAATCTTGTCATGCTCATAAGGTTTTGCAAAAGTACGTCATTTAATAAATCGCTTCACTAACTATAACTGACAAAAAGTTCGCAAGTACAAATAGCGAATTATTATTATCAAATTAAAAAGTAATTATCCCAAACATTAATGTCTTTTGTGTTCTTAAAGGTGAATGTTCTTTAAGCCCATTATATGCTGGTTAGTTACCGTATAGCTTTTCTGTCCCCCTGGAATTCCTTTAGTCTGTTCAAGAGTAACCAAATACTTCCTCAATCAGTTTTTAACTACATAGGTCGCACTAAAAGAATAGTGTTAATGTGTTCACAATTCTTTTTTCAATCAGTTTGTATTGCATTTGAGAGTTTCAGTGTCAACCAACACCAAAAGTTGGAGACATAAAATTGTGGCTGCAACTAGTGCAACCTGAAAAACAAAGAGCCCATGACGATCAGTTATAGTTGAATTCTTTATCTGTTTTAGATTGACAGATTTAATGTCTACTGTAGGATACGAAGTTGAGGTTTTACTGCTGCCTTTATGGGTTTAGGGGTGCAAAACTACATATGTAGCACATTTTTCTATGTTTTAGCCAATTTGTGTTCTCAAAACCATTATTAAACTATTTTGTCATTGCTTTAAAAAAGTTTGCTTAAGAAATTTTAAAATAAAATTTCTCTGTGTAGACAAGATTTTTATAGTGCAATCAGCAATTGGGGTTTCCCTAAATTGCGTACATTTTAACGATTCAACAGGAAAACCCGACAGTTGGGCTCCCAGACTCTGTTTACACGAAGAGATAATAATTCCACTGAAAGATTCAAGATGATATACAACCTTGTCATTGGTCATTTTAAAAGTATGTTTGTATGGAGCTTGCGGGCTGAGTCATCATTGTGTATTTAGTGGAGCAAAACTAACGACGACGAAGATAAAACAGAGAGCTTTTTTTTAACCTATGGCAGTATCTGCTACAAAAGTTTTTTTGTTGGCAATGGCACCATATATGTCTTGCACTTGGTTTATGAATAGAAAAACAGGTGTGCACATTGTAAACTGTGTAAAATCTAAAAGATTTCATGTCATCAGTCTGTCGCACGGGGAATTTAGCATGGTTATTATATGCTAAACGGTTTTAGTTATTTCATCTGTTAGCAAGTTCACGGTTCTAAGAACGAGATTTTATTTCATCATGAAGTGTTTTTAATTTCGTAGAATATTGAAGTGCATGCTAAAGTACGTTCAAGAAGATTCCATTCAGCCAGACTATTCTCAGTCAACCAGAATTATTAACCATTGATTAAGATGATGATGATGACCATAAAAACTTTAGCTGAAAAGCACTTGATTCTACTCAACTCATTAAGTTCAATGACTCATACATAAAATACAGTCAAGGTGTATACAATTTGAATGTTTTGCTAGAAAAAAATGAAATACCTCCTCAAATTGTTTGTAAAACGGTCAAATAAATTAGTATTAATAATGCCTCCTTTTCTTGTGCACACAATCATCTGCATATAATGTGTTTTGAAAACAAAATACCTTGACATGATTTGCTGTAAATCATCAAACTCATTGACAACTTACATGAAAATCTAATGCGTTTTACATCTCTTCTTCATCTTATCATCTCATCTTTCTTTTTGCGTACAAACAATTGAGTGGAAAATCTGGTAAAATATTCGCACCACTGTTAAACTAACTAGTCCTCCTATTATTTCTCATTACGCACAACATTTTTATGTACTGTTAATTTGTTGGAAAGAAACGCCTATTGCTCAAACATACGCAATTTTTATGCAAAGTGCTAATAACCTAATGGATAAAGAAAACAGGTTACTCCTTTTAGCTGATAAGTGATCTCTTCATATATATTAAAATTTTGAGTCAAAAATTAAAATCTGCAAGTAAGAAAGGTACACGGAGAAGACATGTGTGCACGTTTTTACATGAATCATCTTCCTTCCTATTTTGCACTACAAGACATTGTCGTCATTATGTAAGAAAAAGATGTAGATTGATAAAATAAACGTGGGGAGCATCTTACACACCTAGAGTGGAACGAAATATTATGCAAAGATGAATGACCATAGGAAAATCCCAGTTATTCAAAATATTGTGCATAATATATTTACTCATTATTCGCTAATGAATTCTGATTTTTGCTCTACAGCATTATGCCAAAAGAAAATTTATTGTTATTGAAAATTCATAAAGCTTTCAATCATAACCACATACTGACATATTTTCAACTTTTGAGTAATGCTATTGTTTGGTTTCTCTTTTGACAGAATCATTTTTTTGTGTACAGTGAGAAACACCTTGACCCTACGGTTTTTTTCTCACTCCATATTCTCACAGTACCACATTCCTATTGCATCAGGTTGTGACAGCGGTGGTGTGAATAAAAAGGAATGTCACAGGCGGATTCGTATGCGTTATGAGCCAAACTACAAGTCTAGTGGCCTCATGTACGTGTACAAAAATGAAGCTCTTTGTAATTAAAAAGCCATGGGAGTCTTATGATATTGATGCTACACAAGATCTTATCGTCTGCCAAGCAAACCATTTGTTTGAATTTATTAAATATTCCATTTCAGTGCGATATGTGGTGACCTTAATTTCAAAAGATGTGTCTAACTAAACCAATTAATCATTGGGTTCACAAAAAAATTAGTATCGATTGTACAAAATATCAATAAATATCATATCACTGCACTGTTATGAAATACTTTCATTCTTGCTGAAAGTTATTACTTGTTGAAAAATTCTACAAGAAAAGGTCGACAACTACCTGTGCAGTATCCGGGAAGTTTTCTTATTCCATTGCATTTGTCATAAATGGTATTTAGGCCAACTCATGCCCCCAAGGTAGTCACTAACTACGTAGAATGTGTATACCCAACGTTTTAAAA
>Ga0210040_10001382_pt1 | contig 36891 bp, 33 predicted proteins | sample CryGeyCG12114_NA_FD_185462 | JGI IMG/M metagenome (GOLD analysis project Ga0210040, IMG submission 185462) | Groundwater microbial communities from aquifer - Crystal Geyser CG19_WC_8/21/14_NA (SPAdes) (version 2) | ecosystem: Environmental > Aquatic > Deep subsurface > Groundwater | place: USA... | reverse complement strand
GGCGGGGGCGGCGGCTCCAGCTCCGTTTCGGTCAGGGTGTCGCTTTCGACCAGGTCGCCGCCTTCGGCCGAAGCGCTCGGCGGGCGGGGGCGGGGGCGCGGGCGCGGAGCGGCCGCCGCCGCCGGCTGCTCGCCGCCCGTGCTCGGGGTGGTCGGCTGCGGCACGGGCGCGGGCGCCGCCTCGTTGGTGGAAGTCGATGCGGGCACGTCCTGCGCGAGGGCTGGAGCCAGCGCAGCGCCAGCCAGCCCCGTCAGCAGGACCAGCTTAGCCTTGCTGGCCACGAGCAACGTCCACCTCGATCGGTTTCACCGGCACCGGCTTGGCGCTGTTCGCGATAGCCACGATCCCGCCGATCAGCAGGACCAGGATGACAAGGAGGATCGCGGGGCCGCGCAGCGGGTGCGGCGGCCGTCTGTGGATAGCCATAGGGCGGGCTTTTGCCCAAGCGACAAGCGCCTGTATAGCCCTTGCCGTGATGACCAGCCGCGACGGATCAGGACTTGCCCGCCGCCTCGACCGGCCGGTGGTGCTGGTCGGGTTGATGGGTGCGGGCAAATCCACGGTCGGACGAAGGCTGGCGCGCCGGCTGGGCCTGCCGTTCATCGACAGCGATGCGGCGATCGAGGATGCGGTCGGGCTGCCCGCGGGCGAAGTGTTCGAACGTTATGGCGAAGCGGACTTCCGCGACGGCGAGCGGCGGCTGGTCGCCCGGCTGATCAACGGCGGCGTGCGGGTGATCGCCACCGGCGGCGGCGCGTTCGTCAACGAGGCCACCCGCAAGCTCCTGAAAGACAAGGCGATCACCGTCTGGCTCGACGCGCCGACCGACCTGCTGGCGGAGCGCACCGCCCGCCGGCCGGAGACCCGGCCGCTGCTGGCCAAGGGCGATCGGGCCGAGATCCTCCACTCGCTGATCGAGCAGCGCCGGCCCAATTATGCGGAGGCGCACATCCGGGTGGCGAGCCAGGGCGGCAGCCATGCGGATGTGGTGGAAACCATCGTGGCCGAGCTCGGCCGCTTTCTGGACGGCCGGTGAGCGTCGTTCCGGTCACTGCCGGCACCAGCCGCTACGACGTGGTGGTGGGGCCGCTCCGCGACAGCGCCGAGCGCCTGCGCAAGCTGTCCGGCGATCGTTGCATGGCGGTGGTGACCGAGCCCAGGGTGTGGGCGCTCCACGGCGAGAAGCTGGCGGCCACGATCGGTTGCGAGCCCCTGTTCGTGCCCGAAGGCGAGGAGGCCAAGCAATGGCCCCACCTGCAGGCGCTGGTCGCCGCCTTTGCCAGCCGCAACCTCGACCGCAGGCAGCCGGTGATCGCGTTCGGCGGCGGCTCGGTCGGCGATCTCACGGGCCTCGCCGCCGGCCTGTTCAAGCGCGGCCTGCCGGTCATCCACGTGCCCACCACCCTGCTTGCCCAGGCCGACAGCGCCGTCGGCGGCAAGACGGCGATCGACGCCGAAGGCCAGAAGAACCTGGTCGGCCTGTTCCACCAGCCCGCGCTGGTGCTGGCCGACCCGGCGCTGACCCTGACCCTCGACCCGCGCCAGTTGCGCGCCGGCTATGCCGAAGTGGTGAAATACGGCCTGATCGATGATCCCGCCTTGTTCGAGTGGCTGGAACGGCATGGCGCGGCCCTGCTGTCCGGTGACCTGTCGCTGCGGCACGAGGCCGTTGCGCGCTGCCTGGCGGCCAAGGCGCGGTTCGTCGCGGCGGATGTCGAGGACCGCACCGGCGTCCGCGCGCTGCTCAACCTCGGCCACACCTTCGCCCACGCGATCGAAAGCGCCGCCGGCCTCGGCGTGGTGCTGCATGGCGAGGCGGTGGCGCTGGGCACCGTCCTCGCCCACGACTTCTCGGCCGAACTCGGCCTGTGTTCGCCCGACGACGCCAGCCGCGTTCGCCGCCATTTAGGTGCCGCCAGCCTGCCGACGGAGCTGGCCGCCATGCCGCTGGACCGCACCGCGCTGCTGCCGCTGATGGGCGCGGACAAGAAAAACGAAGGCGGCCGCCTCCGCCTGGTCCTGACCCGCGGAATCGGCCGGGCGTTCTTGAGCGATGGGGTGGAGCCGGAGCGGTTGGCGGCGTTCCTGGAGCGGGTGGCCTGAGCGAAGTCGTGGCGCCGAACCTTGCGTCAGGGTGAGGTCGTCGCCTTTGCCGCCGCCTCATCCTCCAGCGGCCGTTCGGGCGCGAAGCTCCGCTCGAAGCCGCTGTGGAGGTCGCCGCTTTCGCTCTGCATCTGCAGCCGCTCGCTGTCCCGCTGCCGATACTCGCGCTCGACGCGGGCGACCTCGCGCTCGGCCAGCCCAAGCCGCTGCAAGGCCTGGCGGCCCATCACCACCGCGCTTTCGAACACTTCCCGCTGCATCACCGGGATGTCGAGCCCGTCCAGCGCGATCATCTGCCGCCGGTCGAATACCCGCACCATGATCAGCGCGTGCGGAAAGGCCTCGGTGATCGGCCGCAGCCGCTCGGCATCGAGCGCCGGATCGTCATGGCAGAACAGGATCGCCTCCGCCGTGTCGCCCCCGGCGGTGCGCAGCAGGTCGATGCGCGTACCGTCGCCGTAATAGACCTTGGTCCCGAACTCGCCGGCCAGCTCGATCTGCGTCGCCTTGAGGTCAATCAGGGTGACCGGAATGCGTTTGGCCATCAGCATCTGCGACACCGTCTGGCCGAAGCGGCCGTAGCCGACCACGATGGCGTTGGTCTCCGGCGAGAACTCGGGCCCCTCAAGGTCCGGCTCGGCATCGGGGCGGCGCGCCTGCAGCCAGCCGATCAGCCGCATCAGGAACGGCGTCGCGGCCATGGACAGGGTGACCACGGCACCGAACAGGCTGGCGGCTTCAGGACTGATGATCTGCGCCGTCGTCGCCTGTGCGAACAGGACGAAGCCGAATTCGCCCGCCTGGCTCAGCAGCAGCGCCAGGCTGACCGCCTGCCCCGGTCGCGAGCGGAAGGCGCGGGCCAGCGGATAGATGATCGCCGCCTTGACCCCGATCACCGCCGCCGCAAGCCCGACGACCGTCAGCGGCCGCTCCCCGATGACGCGCAGGTCGAGCAGCATCCCGACCGACATGAAGAACAGCCCGAGCAGGATGGAGCGGAACGGCTCCACGTCGCTTTCCAGTTCGTGCCGGTAGGGGCTCTCGGCCAGCATCACGCCGGCGACGAACGCGCCCAGTGCGACCGACAGGTGCAGCGCATGCATCAGCGCCGCCGCGGCCATCACGGTGAACAGGCCCGCCACCACGAACAGTTCGCGCTCGGACAGCCGGCCGATCAATCGGAACAGCGGGTTCAAGAGGTAGCGCCCGGCCAGCACCAGCCCGATCACCGCCCCAACCGTGTACAATCCCAGGGTCAGGCCGGTGGGCGCGTTCGGATCCGGGTTGCGCGACAAAGCGGCCAGAATGGTGATCAGCGGGATCAGCGCGAGGTCCTGCAGCAGCAGGACCGAAAAGGCCCGCTCGCCATACGGCGTGTTCATGGTGCCGTCCGAGCGCAGCATCGGCAGCACCTGCGCGGTCGAGGACAGCCCGAGCGGCAGGCCGATGGCGAGGCTCGCGCCCCAGGTCACGCCCAGCCCGACGTGGATCAGGCCGGCCAGCGCCAGCCCGCACAGCACCACCTGCGCCAGGCCCAGCCCGAAGATGTCGGCGCGCAGCCGCCACAGCCGGCTCGGCTGCAGCTCCAGCCCGACGAGGAACAGCAGCAGGGCAATGCCGATCTCGCTGACCTGCATGATGGCGTCGGCCTCGCCGACCAGCCCCAGCACCTCGGGCCCGACCACCGCCCCGCCCAGAATGTAGCCGAGGGTCGCGCCGAGCCCGAGGCGGCGGAAGATGATCACGAACAGCAGCGCCGCGCCGAGCATCACCGCCCCGCCGGTCAGCACGGCGGTCATGCGCCCGCGTCCCGCAAGGCGGCGATCAGCGCGTCGAACGGCAACAGCATGGCCCCATGCCGCCCGGTCTTGGCGCGGGCCGGCGCCAGCACCTCGAACCCGGCCGGCGGATCCCCCGTTCCGCCGAGCCACGAGCGCATGGCCACCCGCGCGGCGACGATCTCCACCGGCGAGCGGTTGGGCGCAAAGCGGTCGAGCAGCGCCGCGCTGGCCTGCCCGAAGGCGCAGGCCTGCACCTGCTGGGCGACTTGAACGAGTTGCCCGTCCTGGAGCCGCACTTGCGTCGCGATCACGCTGCCGCAGGTGGCCGAACGCTTCTCCGCCCGCCCGTGCGGGTCGACCAGACTGGTATCGAGCGGCAAGGACGCTGCCAGACGGAGGATGTCGAGAGTGTAGACGGGTTCGGCGGTCATGCCCGCCGCCACGTCGTCCCGCCCGGACCGTCTTCCAGCAGGACGCCCTCGGCCTTCAGCTCGTCCCGGATACGGTCGGCGGTGGCGAAGTCGCGCGCCTGCTTGGCGGCAGTGCGCTCGGCCACTCGGGCATCGATGGTGCTGTCCCCGGCGCCGCGGAACCATTGCTCCGACGCGCCGCCAAAGAGCCCCAGAAGAGAGCCGCTGGCCTTCAGGTCCGCGGGATCACCGATCGATCCCAGTCGAGAGATGGCCAGTGGCGTATTGAGGTCGTCCGCCAGTGCCTCAACAACCGTACCGTCGACGGCGCCGGTGGAAGCGCCATCGATCCGACGATAAAGACCATCCAGCACCGTTTTGCTCTGCTCGACCAGCTTGTCCGTCCACGGCAGCGGGGATCGGTAATGCGCGCTGAGCAGCGCCAGCCGCAGCACCTCGCCCTTGTACCCCCCATCCAGCAGCTCGCGCGGGGTCACCACATTGCCCAAGCTCTTGCTCATCTTCTCGCTGCCGAAATCGACAAAGCCGTTGTGCACCCAATAGCGCGCAAGCGGCGCTCCGCCGTGGGCGCAGCGGCTTTGCGCCGCTTCGTTCTCGTGGTGCGGGAAGATGAGATCGAGGCCGCCGCCATGAATGTCGATCGTCTCGCCCAGGTGCGCCCGGATCATCGCCGAGCATTCGATATGCCAGCCCGGCCGGCCCCGGCCCCAGGGCGAGTCCCAGCTGATCACGCCTTCGTCGCTCGGTTTCCACAGTACGAAGTCGCCGGGCGAGCGCTTATACGGCGCGACCTCGACCCGGGCGCCGGCGAGCATCGCGTCGCGATCGCGGCGAGACAGCGCGCCGTAATCCGGGTCCGACCCGACATCGAACAGCACATGGCCCTGCGCCGCATAAGCGTGGCCGCGCCCGATCAGGCCGGCGATCATCGCGATCATCGGCCCGATCTCCGCCGTCGCATGGGGCGCGAGGTCGGGGTCGCGCACGCCCAGCGCGCGCATGTCATCAAGGTAGGCCGTCTCGTAGCGCCCGGTGATCACCGCCGGATCGATGCCCTCCTCGGCGGCGGCGGCGATGATCTTGTCGTCCACGTCCGTGATGTTGCGGGCGTAGGTGAGGCTGTCCTCGCCATAGGTGTGGCGGAGCAGGCGGGCGAGCGTGTCGAACACCACGGCGGGCCGGGCATTGCCGATGTGCGCCCGGCCATAGACCGTCGGCCCGCACACATACATGGTGATGCGTTTCGGGTCGGCGGGGGTGAAGGGGCGCTTCTCGCGCGCCTGCGTGTCGTAGAGCTTGATCATCGGCGCGAATCGCTGTGGCGGTAGCTGTCGACCATGTCCACGATCGCCCGGCGGCTGGCGTTCAGCAGCGGAAAGGTGCGGCTTTCGGTCATCCACTCGGGTCGTTCGGTTTCCGGGCCGTAGACCATGTCGGTGGCGAGGTTGGCCAGCAGAAAGAACATCGCGGCCCCGACCAGCCCCTTGAGCATGCCGAATCCGCCGCCGAGGAAGCGGTCAACCGGCCCCAGCACCGACCGGCGGCTGACGTGGCCGGCCTTTTGCGCGATCAGCCGGACGATGAAGTAGGTCGGCAGGAACAGCAAGGCAAAGGCCAGCACCGCCGACGCGGCCGGGCCGCGGTCGCCGCCCTCGACCCAGGCCATCACCGGCGCGTGGAACAGCTTCAGGGCGATGATCGCCGCCAGCCACGCCGCCAGCGCCAGCACCTCGTGCACGAAGCCGCGAACGAAGCCCACCAGAGCCCCGCCGCCAAGCATCAGCAGCACAAAGATGTCGAGCACGGTCACGGCCTGAGCGGCTAGCGCCCGAGGATGCGCTCGACAAGCTGGCGAAGCTGGCCGAAGCGCGCCGTGCGGATGCCGGCGGAGGGCTCCACCCCGCCCGGCACCCATGCCTCCTCGAACCCCAGCTTGGCCGCTTCCTTGAGCCGCAGCGGGGTGTGGGCGACCGGCCGGACCTCGCCCGACAATGCGACCTCGCCCAGCACCACGGCTTCGGCCGGCACCGGCCGCTCCGACAAGGCGGAGACCAGCGCCGCCGCCACCGCCAGGTCGGCCGCCGGATCCTGCAACCGGTAGCCGCCGGCCACGTTCAGATAGACCTCCGTGGTGGCGAAGCTCACCCCGCAGCGCGCTTCCAGCACCGCCAGCAACATCGCCAGCCGCCCACCGTCCCAGCCTACCACCGAGCGGCGCGGGGTCGCCCCGCTGGCGATCCGCATGGTCAACGCCTGGATTTCGATCAGCACCGGCCGGGTTCCCTCCAGCGCCGGGAAGATGGCGGTGCCGCTGACGGGATCGTCGCGCTTGGTCAGGAACAGGGCGCTGGGGTTGGGCACCTCGTTCAGCCCCGCCCCTTCCATCGCGAACACGCCGATCTCATCCGTCCCGCCGAAGCGGTTCTTGACCGCCCGCAGGATGCGATACTGGTGGCTGCGCTCGCCTTCGAAGTTGAGCACCGCGTCGACCATATGCTCCAGCACGCGGGGGCCGGCGATGCTGCCGTCCTTGGTGACATGGCCGACCAGGATCAGTGCGGTGCCGCGATCCTTCGCAAAGCGGATCAGCTCCTGGGCCGAAGCGCGAACCTGGCTGACCGTCCCCGGGGCGCCCTCGATCAGGTCCGAATGCATGGTCTGAATGGAATCGATCACCAGCAAGGCCGGCGCCGGACCTTCGCCCAGGGTGGTGAGGATGTCCCGCACGGAGGTGACGGAGGCCAGCTGCACCGGCGCCCCGGCCGCGCCCAGCCGAAGCGCCCGCAAGCGGACCTGGTCGACCGCTTCCTCGCCCGAGATGTAGACCGCCCCGCGCCCGCTGCGCGCAATGCTCGCCGCCGCCTGCAGCAACAGGGTCGACTTGCCGATTCCGGGATCGCCGGCCAGCAGCATGGCCGAGCCCGGCACCAGCCCGCCGCCGACCGCGCGGTCGAACTCGGCAATCCCGCTCGGTACCCGCTCCGGCAGCGCCACCGCGGCGTCCAGCCCGACCAGCTCGACTGCCCGGCCGCCGCCCTGCAGGTCGTGCTTGGCCGAGAAGACCGTGACGTTGCTCGCTTCCTGCACCAACGTGTTCCACTCGGCGCAGTCGGGGCATTGGCCCTGCCAGCGCGATTGGACCGACCCGCAGGCCTGGCAAACATAACGGGTTTTCGGCTTTGCCATGATGGCCGAGACGTAGAACGTAAGCGGAACGCATGCAACGGACTGCAGACCGGGCCGTTCGACGGGTTGCATCCCATCAGGAGACTCCCCCATGCCTTACGCCAAGGCCAAAGACGGCACCATGCTCTATTACAAGGACTGGGGCCGCGGCGATCCCGTTGTCCTGCTGCACGGCTGGCCGCTAACCGGCGACACGTTCGACGACCTGGCGATCAAGCTGGTCGAGGCCGGCAAGCGCTGCATCATTCCTGATCGCCGCGGGTTCGGCCGCTCGGACCAGCCGTGGAACGGCTACGATTACGACACCTTCGCCGACGACGTGGTCGCCATCCTGGAGGATGCCAACGTCAACCAACCGGTGGCGCTGGTCGGCTTCTCGATGGGCGGCGGCGAAGTCGCGCGGCTGGTCTCCCGCCAGGGTCGCGGCCGGGTCAGCGCGGCCGTGCTCGCCAGCTCGGTCGTGCCGATGGTGCAGCAGACCGACGATTATCCGGACGGCGTGCCGCAAGCGACGCTGGCCGACATCACCGCCCAGATGAAGACCGACCGCGCCGGCTTCCTCCAGACCTTTCTGAAGCAATTCTACGGGGTGGGGTTCGTCACCCATCCGGTCAGCCAGGGCGTGCTGGACGCGGGCTTCCACCAGGCGATCATGGCTGGCGCCCGGCCGACCTATGCGGCGGCCGAGGCCTGGGCCACCACCGACTTCCGCGGCGACCTGCCGGAGTTCGAGGGCATTCCAACGCTGATCCTCCACGGCACCGGCGACAAGAACGTTCCGTTCGAAGGCACCGGCAAGAAGGTGGCCGAAGCCCTGGCCCACGCGCAGCTGATCACCTATGACGGCAGCCCGCACGGCATCTTCGAGACCGACAAGGAACGGTTCGCCCAGGATGTGGTGAACTTCCTGACGCAGAACACGCGCGGGTCGACGGCCAACCAGTCTGGTCGCACAATGGCGCAGAACGCCAGCTAAACGTCGCCCGAACTGGTCCGGAGGGCCCTATCCCGCCACGCTGACCGAGGTCCGCGTGGCGGGATGATTGGTGAAACAAATGGAGGTGACGGTCGGAAGTTAGGCCGCCCGCAACCGCCCGCTCTCGGACGGATCGTTGCCGGTGATCGCCTTCCAGCCCTTGGCGACGCCATATTGCACGGCCCAGCCGAGCGCATAGGTTGCCGCCACCGGCGCGAGCAGGCGGATGGCGCTTTCCGCCACCGTCCCCATGATCGCACCCTTGATCCCGCTGTCGCCATCGCCGCGATCAATCGCGGCGCCGATCAGCGCACCCAACATATTGGCCATATTCTCAACTCCTTGAGGCTCAGGGCTGACAAGCGCCCGGGCTCAAGCGCGGTTCCGCCCGGCCTCCGTTTCACCGCCTACTCCGGCTGCAGCAGTCCCTCGATCACATGGTGCTGTTCGATCATCTCCAGGCGCTCGACCACGCGACAGGTAAGGTGGTCGCGCACTTGCGGCGGCAGGCGGTCGAGGTAGCCCCGCGTTACCTGCAGGTCGTGGTGGTGGGCGTTGGTCCCGTCGGGCGCATCCACTCCGACGACCAGCACCGGCCGCGGCTCGTCCGAGCGATTGGCGGTGCCGCGGTGGATGGTAAGCGCCGAGCGCGCCGACATGTCGCCCCGCTGCGGCAGCTTGCGCACCGCCTGCGCTTCGTAGCGCCCCCACAGCGCGCGGTCCGGGAACATGTCGTCTTTCGCTCCGGCGATGTCGTCCCACTGGGTGCCCGGCGCGATTTCAAACGGCCCATGCTCCTCCCGTGTGTCGACGGTGGTGAGGTTGAACGCCAGGCTGTTGAGCCGCCGGCCGGTCGTGGTTTCCGGCGGCGCCTTGAAGTCGCGGTGCCACGGCTGGTCCGCCGCGCCGGGAAACGGAATATCGAACCCCACCTCCACGATCCTGTAGTCGCGCCCCAGCACGGCTTCGCACACCGCCACGAACCAGGGGTGGGTGGCGATGTCGACAAAGCCGCCGATGTCTTCCGGCGCGACCTCGACATAGAAGCGCTGCGGTCCGCGTGGCAGCGCTCCGCCGGGCTTGTCCCGCACCCGCTCCCACACCCGCCAGACGTCTGCCGCCAGCGCGTCCGCCCACTGGGTTGTGAAGGCGGCTTGTCGCCCGATGATGCCGACCCCGTACAAGCCGCCCATGATGGCCGCCGTGTCATCGTTATGACCCTCCGCGTTCACACCAATCTCCCAACCGTTTCCCGCAGAACTCCGGCGTTTGCTCCGTCGGTGCAAGCCTTCAACCTTAACACGCGTTAATCAGAGCATTTTTCTGGAAAGCTGTGGGAACTTTTTCGGAGTCGTCGTGCCTAGCCAACGGTTCGCCGACAACCGAGTAACCAATGCTATTACGAAACGATCGCCCACGTTAGCCGTCCAAGAACGCAGGCATTCTCCTGTGCCAAACTTCAGCAAGTACCAAAGGCGGGGCTAAATGATCGGTCTAAATCTGTCTGGAGCCGAATTCGGCTCCGGAAACGCTTACGGGCGTGACTATTACTATCCTGGTCTCGACGAAATCAAATACTATGCTTCCCGTGGCGCTGACTTGATCCGTCTTCCGTTTGACTGGGAAAGAATGCAGCCGAAACTAGGCGGCGCGTTGGACCCCAACGAACTCGGGCGCTTGAAGCAGTTCCTGGCCGATGCCCAGACGGCCGGCGTCAAGGTGATCATCGATCTTCACAACTACGGCCGGTACAACGGCAAAACCATCGGATCGGCGGACGTGTCTGCGCAGCAGTTCGGTGACTTCTGGAAAAAACTCGCCAGTGCCGTGAAGGATTCGCCCGCATTGGTCGGCTACGGCCTGATGAACGAGCCTCACGACATGGGTGGCGCGGGAATCTGGAAGAATGCTGCGCAAACGGCCGTGGACGCCATCCGCACCGTCGATGGAAGCCACGCCATCTACGCCAACGGGGACGGCTGGTCCGGCGCCCATAGCTGGCAGTCGATCAATAAGGATTTCATCCTGCGCGACCCGGCCAACAACATCTACTACGAGGCGCACCAGTATTTCGACCGGAACTCGTCCGGCACCTACAACGGCTCCTATGACCAGCAGGGCGCCTATGCGAACGTCGGCGTTGACCGGCTGAAGCCGTTCTTTGACTGGCTCAAAGCCAACAACCTCAAGGGGTTCATCGGTGAGTTCGGCGTTCCGAGCAACGACTCCCGCTGGCTCGAGGTGCAGGACCGCGCCATCAATTACATGGAAGCCAATGGCATATCGGGCACGGCATGGGGCGCAGGCTTCTGGTGGCCGCGCGACTATTCCATGTTCATGGGCAGCCCCGGCAAGGGCGAGTCGAACTACTTCCAGGCGCTCAAGGGATTTCTGGACGACGACAATGGCACTGTGACGACGCCAACCACGCCGACGACGCCAACAACACCGACGACGCCGACGACGCCAACGACGACGCCGACGACGCCGACCACCACCCCCTCCGTCACGTCCGACCTCAGCAACCCGACCGTGGCCGGCACCGCCGGCAACGACTGGCTCAACGGAACTCCCCGAAGCGACCGGATGGACGGGCGTGGCGGAAACGATACCCTGGCAGGCACCGGCGGCGCCGACGTGCTGTCGGGCGGCTCAGGCTTCGACATGGCCAGCTACCATTGGTCGGGCGCCGGCGTGAACGTCGACCTGATGAGGTCGGTCCAGAAGTACGGCGATGCGCATGGCGACACGCTGATCGGGATCGAGGCGGTCGCTGGCGGCCGCCACGCCGACGTGCTGAGCGGCGATGGGGGAGCGAACCTGCTCAACGGCAACGGCGGCAACGACGTGCTCAACGGCCGCGGCGGGGCCGACACGCTGACCGGCGGTGCCGGCAACGACCGCTTCATCTTCGATTCGGCAGCGGACGCCAACGGCGACCGGATCACCGACTGGGGCCGGGGTGACGTGATCGACCTCGGTCAGCTCGACGCCAACAGCCTGGTCGCCGGGAACCAAGGCTTTACCAACATCGGAACGAACGCGTTCAGCAAGGTCGCCGGCCAGCTCAGGGTAACCGACGACGGGGCGAACACCTACGTTTCCGGCGATGTGAACGGCGATGGCGTCGCGGACTTCACCCTGACCCTGGTGGGGGCGCATAACGTCACTGGATTGTATCTGTGACGAGCGGGCGGTCGCCGGCCATCCGGCGGCGGTAACGGACGGCGGCGGACGGTCGGGTAGGTATCTGCCCGCCTTTCCGCCGCCATCCTCGATTGCCCACTGCGGTCCCCACCGCTAAGCGCCGGGCGTGCCTAGCTCCCCCCTTGCGATCCGCGACTTCCGGTTGTTCTGGATCGCCCGCTTCTGCGCCGTGCTCGCGACCATGGGGATGGTCGTCATTATCGGCTACCAGGTCTACGATGTCGCCCGCGCCGACTACGGCATGTCGATCCGCCGGGCATCGTTCGTCCTCGGCCTGCTCGGGGCCGTGCAGTTCGTGCCGCTGGCCATTCTCACCCCCGTCGCCGGCTGGACCGCCGACCGGTTCGAACGGCGAACGGTAGCACGGCTTGCGAACGGCATCGACGCGGGCATCGCGCTGGCCCTCGCGCTGGCGACCTACAGCGAGTGGCTGAACCTGCCCTTGTTGTTCACGCTGGCCGCCCTGCACGGCGTCGCGCGGGTGTTCACCGGCCCGTCCATGTCGGCCATCGCGCCCAACATCGTGCCGCCCGAGCTGCTGCCCAAGGCGATCGCTCTGTCCTCCATCGCCTGGCAGGGCGCCACCGTCGCCGGGCCGGCGATCGGCGGCTTTCTGTACGCCGCCCACCCGTCCGCGCCCTATTGGACGGCGGCGGCACTGATGGGGCTGGCGATCCTCGCGCTGACCCCGATCCGCCGCATCGTGCCGCCCAAGATGGAGGGCAATCCCCACCCGATCCGCCAGATGATCGAGGGGCTGACCTACGTCCGCGGCCATCGCTTCCTGCTGGGCGCGATCACGCTTGACCTGTTTGCCGTGCTGCTGGGCGGCGCCACCGCCATGCTGCCGGTGTTCGCCCGCGACATCCTGCAGGTCGGGACCGAGGGGCTGGGCCTGCTTCGCGCTGCGCCCGCGGTCGGCGCTGCGCTGGTGGCGGGGATCTTCGCGGTCCGTCCGCTGCAACGGAATGTCGGCGTGAAGATGCTGTGGGCCGTCGCGGCCTTTGGGCTGGCCACCATTGCGTTCGGCTTCTCGCGCAGCCTGCCGCTGTCGATGTTCGTCCTTGCCCTGCTTGGAGCGGCCGACATGCTGTCGGTCTACGTCCGGTCCAGCCTGGTTCAATTACACACCCCCGACACCATGCGCGGCCGGGTGTCGGCCGTGTCGGGCCTTGCCATTTCCGCCTCGAACGAATTGGGCGAACTGCAGTCGGGCTTGTTCGCCGCGCTGTTCGGCCCGGTCGGGGCGGTGGTGTTCGGCGGCGGCGCGGCCATTGCAGTTGCCGGGGTGTGGTCCCAACTGTTTCCCGAACTTCGGCGGGCGCGAACCTTTGACCCGCCGCCAGAGGTGCTCGCCACGGCCGTCCAAGAGGAGAAACCCGCGTGAAGGCCAATACCATTCTCGACACCATCGGTCATACGGCGCACATCCGCATGCAGCGATTGTTCGGCGACACCGCCGAGGTGTGGATCAAGTCCGAACGGGCCAATCCCGGCGGCTCGGTCAAGGACCGCGTCGCGCTGGCCATGATCGAAGACGCCGAGCAGACCGGCAAGCTCAAGCCTGGCGGCACGATCGTGGAGCCGACCAGCGGCAACACGGGCATCGGCCTCGCCATGGTGGCGGCGGTCAAGGGCTACCGGATCGTCCTGGTGATGCCCGAAAGCATGAGCCTGGAGCGGCGCCGGGTGTTGCTGGCCTATGGCGCGACGTTTGACCTCACGCCCAAGGAAAAAGGCATGAAGGGCGCCATCGCCCGGGCCGAGGAGATCGTGACGCAGACGCCCGGCGCCTGGATGCCCGGGCAGTTCGACAATCCGGCCAACATCCAGGTCCATCTCGACACCACGGTGAACGAGATCCTGGAGGATTTCCCCGACGGCGGGTTCGACGCGCTGATCACGGGCGTCGGCACGGGTGGGCACATCACTGCCTGCGCCCAGGTGCTCAAGGTCCGCTGGCCGGGCCTCAAGGTGTTCGCGGTCGAGCCGACGCTGTCGCCGGTGATCTCCGGTGGCGAACCCGGGCCGCACCCCATCCAGGGCATCGGCGCGGGTTTCATCCCAACGAATCTGCACAAGGACCTGCTCGACGGCACCATCCTGGTCGATCCCAACGACGCCAAGGAGATGGCCCGGCGGGCGGCGCGTGAAGAAGGCATGCTGGTCGGCATCTCGTCGGGTGCGACGCTGCAGGCGATCAAACAAAAAATACCCGAACTTGGTGAACACCCGCGGGTGCTCGGCTTCAACTATGACACGGGAGAGCGCTACCTGTCGGTGCCCGACTTCCTTCCCGAATAGGGTTGAGCCGGCGTTAGGGATGCCGTGTTGGTGAAGCGTTAAGGGGTTTCGATTACCTGCTTCCTGCTTAGGAAAGTAGGGACCCATGGGGCGGAGCCGCCTTGGAGTAGTGATGGAGGAACGTGGCACATTGCCGCGGGCCTCCGTGCGCGAAGCCCTGTTGTTCGATGTGGCGCCGGCCGAAACGGAGGGCAACCGCATGCTTGCCGTTCGGCGGATCCGCACCTTCGGCAGCGCGCCGCTGCTGCTGGCCGGCACCCACGTCGTGGTCGGCGTGACGGTGGTCTGCCAGGGTCTGAACGGTTCGTCGTGGGCCGAGGTCTTCACGACCCTGCTGCCACTGTTCCTCGCCATGCTGCTGGACGGCGCGGTGGCGCTGGCGATCGGACGTCACCGTCAGTTCGGCTTCGCTGCCCACACCGTGGGCCGCCTCACCATGGCCTATCTCGCCGCCTCCGGTGTGCTGTGGATGCTGTTCGCCAGCGCCGCGTCCGGCCTGTCCGGTCTCGACGGCGGCAGCTTCATCCCGCTGGTCCTTGGCGCCGGTTTCGCGATGCGCGGTCAGGTCAGCATCGGCTCCCCACCTCTGTCGGTCATCAACGCCCTGGTCGCCAGCCTCGGCGCCTTCCTGTTTTCAGGCAGCACCTCCGTCACCGCCACCATCTCGGCCCTCAGCCTGCTGGCCGTCGGCTACAGCATCGCAGTCACCCGCAACATGCTCGCCAGCGCCCGCCGGCGGCTGCAGCTCGACTCGCTGGCGCAAAAGGCGCTGCACTTCGTGGAGGAATTCGAGAGCTCCGGCCGTGGCTGGTTCTGGGAAACCAACCCGGCCGGCACCCTGTCCTACGTATCGCAGCAACTGGCCGACGACTTCAAGACCACTCCGGAGGCGCTGCTCGGCCGGCAGTTCACCGACCTCCTGTCGGTCGATGTCGGACCCGGTGACGCCATGCGGGAGGAACGAACGCTCGGCTTTCACCTGTCGGCGCGGTTTCCGTTCTCTGACGTGGTCGTCCGTCCCGCCAGCGAACAGAACGTGCACTGGTCGTTGTCCGGCAATCCGATCTTTGACGAGCATGGCCGCTATCTCGGATTCCGCGGCATCGGCACCGACCTGACGGAGCAGCGCCGGTCCGAACAGGAGATCACGCGCCTCGCGCGCTTTGATTCGCTCACGGGGCTGCCCAACCGCGGCATGATGCGCCAGACGCTGGACGAGGCGCTGCGCAACGCGGCCCGCCGCCAGCGCGCCTGCTCGCTGTTCCTGATCGACCTCGACCGGTTCAAGAACGTCAACGACACGCTCGGCCATCCGGTCGGCGATGCCTTGCTCAAGCAGGTCGCCCAGCGGCTGACCAGCGTGATGGGCGATCACGGCAAGGTCGGGCGGCTAGGCGGCGACGAGTTCGAAGCCGTGCTCCCGGGCGCCGCCGAAGTCGGCCTGCTCGAAAGCCTCGCCCGGTCGCTCATCGCCGAAGTGTCGCGCCCCTACGAGCTGGAGGGTCACCGCGTGACCATCGGCGCCAGTGTCGGCATCGCCATCGGCGACCCTGGCCGGGCCTGTGCCGACAGCCTGATCCGCAACGCCGACCTGGCGCTCTACGCTGCCAAGGCGGCCGGCCGCGGCAAGCATTACTTTTACGAGCCGTCCATGCATTCGGAAGCCACCGATCGGCAGCATCTGGAGAACGACCTGCGGCTCGCGATCGAGCGCGACGAGCTCAGTGTCGCGTTTCAGCCGATCATCCGCGCAGCCGGCGAGGAAGTCTCCGGCTTCGAGGCGCTGATCCGCTGGCGCCATCCGATCCGCGGCGGCATCTCCCCCGCCAAGTTCGTGCCGCTGGCCGAGGAATGCGGCATGATCGGCAAGGTCGGTGAATGGGTCCTGCGCCAGGCGCTGACCGAAGCGGCCAAGTGGCCGGACGGAGTCCGGGTCGCGGTCAACCTGTCGCCCATCCAGTTCAACGATCCCGGCATCGTCGACGTGGTGGAGCGGACGCTCGAAGACACCGGCGTTGCGCCCAACCGCCTTGAACTCGAGATCACCGAGGGCGTGTTCCTGGCGGACAGCGACGCCACCGAGGACACGTTCACCCGCCTCAAGAAACTGGGCGTGCGCCTCGTGCTGGACGACTTCGGGACCGGCTATTCATCGCTCGGCTACCTGCGCTACGCCCCGTTCGACAAGATCAAGATCGACCAGAGCTTTGTGCGCGGCGCCGCCAGCGTGAAAAGCCGCAACGCCGCCATCATTCGCGCCATCGTGACCCTGGCCGAAAGTCTCAAGATGGACACGGTGGCCGAAGGCGTGGAGACCCACGACGACCTTGCCCTGATCCGCGAACTGGGCGTGGCCCAGGTCCAGGGCTTCATCTTCGGGCGCCCGACGGACGGGGCCGGCGCGCTTGCGCTCGCGCGGACGAATTCGGTCGAGGCCGATGGCCACCAGTGCATCCGCCAGCCGCGCCAGCGCCTGATGCGCCGGGCGATCGCCGCCATCCACGGCCAGGTGCGCGAGGTGCGGCTGCGCAACATCTCCTCGTTCGGAGCGCTGGTTGAATGCCCGGTGTCGGTGGCGCCGGGCAGCCGCCTGACGCTCGACATCGTCGGCGTGGGCCCGGTCAGCGGCATCGTCCGCTGGGCTCACAAGGATCGCTTCGGCATGCACTTCGAGGCTGAATTCGATCTTGCCCGGCTTGCCCCCGGTCCGATCCGCACCGAGGTCGCCGAGCACAAGCCATGGTACGTCGGCCACGGCGCCAGCTGAGCGGCTTGGAGTCTAGCGGGAGGCCACGACCCGCAGCGCGGCCTGCCCCATCTCCTTGTCGGTAAGGTCGGTCAGCCGGGTCGGGTAATCGCCGGTGAAGCAGGCATCGCAGCGCTGCGGCGCCGCCGGGTTCCGCGGATCGCCAAGTGCGCGGTACAGGCCGTCGATGCTGATAAACGCCAGGCTGTCGACATTGATGTACTTGGCCATGCCCGCCACATCCATCTGCGCCGCCAGCAGCTTCGCGCGTTCGGGCGTATCCACCCCGTAGAAGCAGCTGTGCCGGGTCGGGGGCGAGGCGATCCGCAAGTGCACCGCCGACGCGCCGGCATCGCGCATCATCTGCACGATCTTCACGCTGGTGGTCCCGCGCACGATTGAGTCGTCGATCAGCACGACCTTCTTGCCCTTGATCAGCGCCGAATTGGCGTTGTGCTTGAGCTTGACCCCCAGGTTGCGGACCTCCTGGCTGGGCTGGATAAAGGTCCGCCCGACATAGTGCGACCGGATGATCCCCAGTTCGAACGGAATGCCGCTGGCCTGGCTGAACCCGATCGCCGCGGGCACGCCGCTGTCGGGCACGGGCACGACGATGTCCGCCTCGACCGGCGATTCGGCCGCCAGCTCCGCGCCGATGTTCTTGCGGCTCTCGTAGACCGAGGTGCCGTCGACCACGCTGTCCGGGCGACTGAAATAAACATGCTCGAAGATGCACGGCCGGGGCGACGCCGATACGAACGGGCGAAAGCTGCGCACGCCGTCGCCGTTGACCAGCACCATCTCACCCGGCCCGATGTCGCGTTCGTAATGGGCGCCGATCACGTCCAGGGCGACCGTCTCGCTGGCGAAGATCACCGAGTCACCGATCCGGCCCATCACGAGCGGCCGGATGCCGAGCGGATCGCGGCAGGCGATCAGTCCGGCCTCCGTCAGCATCAGCAGCGAATAAGCGCCTTCCACCTGGTTCAGCGCGTCGACGATGCGATCGAGCATCTGCGTGTGGTGGGAAGTGGCGACCAAGTGGATGATGACCTCGGTGTCCGAAGTCGACTGAAAGATTGAGCCGCGCCGGTTCAGGGTCCGGCGCAGCTTCATCGCGTTGGAGATGTTGCCGTTGTGGGCAACGGCGAATCCACCGTCGGCCAATTCGGCGAACAGCGGCTGGACGTTGCGCATGGCGGAACTGCCGGTGGTGGAATAACGCACATGGCCGATCGCCGTACGGCCCGGCAGCGCGCGGATCACCTCGTCCTTGTCGAACGTCCCCGCGACATGGCCGGCGGCCCGGTGCGAGTGGAATCCGGCACCATCCATGCTGGAGATGCCGGCCGCTTCCTGCCCACGGTGCTGCAGGGCATGCAGGCCCAGTGCCACGAAACTGGCCGCCGCGTCGGCGTTCCAGATGCCGAACACGCCGCATTCCTCGCGCAGCTTGTCCCCATCCAAATCATGAACGTCGAAAGGGTTCGTCGTCAGCATCGCCGCCCGTCCGCTGCCTCAAGTGCCGTGCCTATAGGAGAAGCCCAGTGCTTTGTCGCGTGACTCGTGAACGGCGGTTGAAGGCGGTCGTCGCACCATTGAACAATAGGATTGCGCCTGTCATGGCCGCGCCATGCCCTTCTCCGCCCCCGTCGCTCGCTCTCGCGCGTGTGCCCGCCCGCGAGCGCGTGAGCGGACGCGCGCACGTGTGGGGGCGTCGTTGCTGTCGGCTTCCGCGCTCCTTCTCGCGGGCTGCGGCAGAGAGGAAGCTGCGACCAACCGGGCCAGCGGGACCACCCTACCAGCGGCCGAAAGCGACACCGTCGTGTTCCGCGCTGGCGCTCGCGACCGGCTGTGCCTCACGGGTGGGCAGGTCGCCTTCATCACCTATGCGGAGGGTGGAAACACGAACTGCACGGTTCGCGGCAGCGTCGACGGGCCGGCCGCGGAGACCCTGATCCACCCCGACGGCGACACCGCCTGCACGGTCCCGCTGACCCGCGCCGAAAATCGGGTCACGCTTGGTGCCGGCGGCCCGGCCTGCGCCTATTACTGCGGCCCGAACGCCGGCTTCGCGGGCAAGAGCTTCGACCGGGCGCCAACGCCCGAAGCGGTCACTGACCTCGCCGGCGATCCGCTGTGCTGACAATCTTGTTGATTTGCCGCCGCCTGCCCACCTACAGCCGACGCCATACCGTTCTTCATCTGCCGGAGTTGTGAGATGCCCGTCTACACCGCACCCGTTCGCGACACCCGCTACCTCCTCGACCATATCGTGGAGATGGGCAATTACGGCAACCTGCCCGGCTTCTCAGATGCCACTCCCGACATGGTCGAGGCGATCCTGACGGAAGGCGCCCGCTTCTGCGAGGAAGTGCTCACTCCCCTGAACCGGGTCGGCGACGAGGAAGGCTGCACCCGCCACGAGGACGGCAGCGTCACCACGCCGGCCGGCTTCAAGGACGCCTACAAGCAGTTCTGCGAGCTTGGCTTCACCTCGCTGTCCGCCCCGGCCGAGTTCGGCGGCCAGAACATGCCGCACGTGCTCGCCACCGCCATCTCGGAATACATCCTGTCGGCCAACCAGAGCTTCGAGATGTATAACGGGCTGACCCAGGGTGCGATCGCCGCCATCCTGACCAAGGGCTCCGACGAGCAAAAGGCCACCTACCTGCCCAATATGATCGCCGGCACCTGGACCGGGACCATGAACCTGACGGAGCCGCATTGCGGCACCGACCTTGGCCTGCTGAAGACCCGGGCCGAGCCGCAGGCGGATGGCAGCTACAAGATCACCGGCACCAAGATCTTTATCTCGTCCGGCGAGCACGACATGGCCGACAACATCATCCACCTGGTGCTGGCCAAGATCGCCGGCGCCCCGGACAATGTGAAGGGCATCTCGCTGTTCATCGTGCCCAAGCTGATGGTCGGCGAGGACGGCTCCCTGGGTGAGCGTAACAGCCTGTCGTGCGGCTCGATCGAGCACAAGATGGGCATCCACGGCAACTCGACCTGCGTCATGAACTACGACGATGCGACCGGTTACCTGGTGGGTGAGCCCGAAAAGGGCCTGGCCGCCATGTTCATCATGATGAACGCCGCCCGCCTCGGCGTCGGTATGCAGGGCCTGGCCCAGGGCGAGGTCGCCTACCAGAATGCCGTCGCTTACGCCAAGGACCGCCGCCAGGGCCGCGCGCTGCGCCCCGACCAGCGTGATGCGGACGCCAAGGCCGATACCCTGTTCGTCCACGCCGACATCCGCCGCATGCTGCTGGAAGCCAAGGCGTTCAACGAAGCAGGGCGTGCGTTGGTGCTGTGGGGATCGCTGCAGGTCGACCTGTCGCGCAAGGGCGCCACGGAGGAAGATCGCCAGGCGGCCGACGACATCATCAGCCTGCTGACCCCGGTCATCAAGGGTTACCTGACCGACAAGGGCTTCGAGGCCGCGGTCAACATGCAGCAGGTGTTCGGCGGCCACGGCTACATTCGCGAATGGGGCATGGAGCAGTTCGTCCGCGATGCCCGCATCGCCCAGATTTACGAAGGCACCAACGGCGTGCAGGCGATGGACCTGGTCGGCCGCAAGCTGGCCAAGGACGGCGGGCGTGGCGTCCGCCTGTTCTTCGACACCATCACCCGCGACATTGCGGAAGCGCGCGCCAAGGGCGATCCGGCCGGCGTCGCCGCGCCGCTGGAACAGGCGATGGGCCACCTCCAGGCCGCGACCATGTGGATGGCGCAGAACGGCATGGCCGACCCCAACAACGTCGGTGCGGGCGCGGTCCCCTACCTGCACCTGATGGGCCTGGTGACCTTGGGCTGGATGTGGCTCAAGATGGCCGACGTCAGCGCCCGGCTGGAGAACGAGGCCGGCGAGGACGCCAGCTTCCACCAGACCAAGCTGGCCACCGCCCGCTTCTACGCCCAGCGCGAACTGCCCCGGGCGAGCGCCTTCCGCGGTCAGATCGAGGCCGGGGCGGAGAGCGTCATGGCGCTGCCGGTGGAGGCGTTCTAGGCCAGCACCCATGATCGACCTGAACGACAGGCTGGCGCTGGTCACCGGCGCCTCGCGCGGCATCGGCGCGGCCACGGCGGAGGCGCTGGCGGGAGCCGGCGCCCACGTCATCCTGGTCGCCCGTAGCGCCAAGGCGCTGGAGGACGTGGAAGAACGCATCCATGCGGCGGGCGGTTCGGCGACCATCGCCCCGCTCGACCTCACCGACGCGGACGCGGTCGCCAAGCTGTCGGAGGCGGTGGCCGAGCGCTGGGGCAAGCTCGACCTCATGATGCTCAACGCCGCCATGCTGGGCAGCCTGACGCCGGTGCAGGACATCGACGCCAAGGAATATGGCCGCATCCTCAACATCAACCTTATCGCCAACCTGGCGCTGATCGCCGCGTTCGACCCGCTGCTCAAGAAGGCGGAACGGGCGGAGGTGATCGGCGTCACCAGCTCCGCCGGCGCGACCCCGCGAGCGTTCTGGGGCGCTTACGGCTCGAGCAAGGCCGCGCTCGAAGGCCTGCTCGGCGCTTACGCCGACGAGACCGCCTACCTGAAGCGGCTGCGGGTCACGATCCTCGATCCCGGCGCCACCCGCACCCGCATGCGCTCGCTCGCCTTTCCCGGCGAGGAACCCGAAGAGGTGAAGCCGCCGCAGGTAGTCGCCGAGCGGGTGCTCGCACTGCTCGGTGAGGAGCGAGAAACGGGAATGCGGATTCGGGTCGACTAAAGCGCCGCGGCGTCATCTAGCCGGCGGAAGAAAGCGGTCCGCTCCGCGCTAAGCTTCTCGTCCGTCGCCTTGGGCCAGGCACCGACGGCGGCGATCACCACCCGGCGGCTCGGATCGACCCAGATCTGCTGCCCGAAGAAGCCGCTGGCGCGAAAGCCGGTCGGTTCGATCCACCAGAAATAGCCATACCCGCGGCCTGCTTGCGGGAACGGCTGGTGGATGGCGGTGGCGTCCCCGACCCATCCCGGCGCGACCAGCCCGCGGCCGTTCTCGACCATCAGCTGCCCCAGCCGGGCATAGTCGCGCAGCCGCATGGACACGCAGCAGCCGGCCACTTCCCGGCCATGCTCATCCACCTGCCAATAGGCGTCCGCCTCCATCCCGTACGGCCGCCACACCTTGAGCGAGGCGTAGCGGGCGATCGGCATTCCCACCGCTTGGCGCAGGATGGTGCCCGCCAGATTGGTCTCGCCGGTATTGTAGTTGAACTTCGTCCCCGGCGTCGCCGCCCGGCCCAGGGTCTTCATGTAGGCCGTGGTCACGTCCTCGTTGGCGGGAACAGGCCGCGAGAACATCTGGGCCACGTCGCTCTTCGGATCGGTGTAATCCTCGTTCCACTTGACGCCCGACGACATGGTCAGCACCTGCCGCACGGTGACACCGTCGTAGGCGCTGCCCTTCATCTCGGGGATGAAGCGGATCACCGGATCGTCGAGCCGCAGCTTGCCGTCCCTGGCGGCCGCCCCGAACAGGGTCGAGGTCAACGACTTGGCGACGGAGAAGCTCGTCCAGCGCTGGGTCGGCGAGAAGCCGCGGGCGTAGCGCTCCAGCCGGACCCGGCCATCCTGCAGCACGATCAAACCGGCGACGTTCTGGCTGGCGAGGAAGCGGTTCACCTCCGCCGCGGCAACCGGCAGCGGCCGTCCGGCGGGCAGCGGACGGACCCGGCCCCCGGCCTTGATGACGGTGGTCGGGAAGATCTGCTCCATCCGCCGGAAGTTCGCGTCGCGCTGGGCCTGGCTCCAGAATAGGACCTCCGCTCCAGCCCGGCGCAGCGCCGCCCGGCTGGCCGGATCGCCTGGCACCGGCTTCTGGGCGGCCGCTGGCAGGGCCAAGGCGAGGGCAGCGATGCCAAGCAGTTGGATCATGCAACCTCCTTCTTCGTGAGGGTGACCTGCGCCACGTCGATGCCGCGGCCGCGGAAGCCTCCTTCGCAATACATGAGGTAATAGCGCCACAGATCGTGAAAGCGCTCGTCGAACCCGGGCGAGAGGTCAGCACTCACCGCCGCCTCATATCGCTCGCGCCACCGGCGCAGCGTCTCGGCATAGTCGATGCCGAAGCCGTCGCGATCCTCCCAGGACAAGCCGCGCTCGGCGGCCAGCGCGGCGAAGCGCGGCTCGTGCAGCAGCATGCCGCCGGGGAAAATGTAGGTCTGGATGAAGTCGGCGCTCGCCGCATAGCTGCTGAACAGTTCCGGCCTGATGCTGATGAACTGCAGCGCCGCTCGCCCACCCGGACGAAGCACGGCCGCGATGGCGTCGAGATAGGTCGGCCACCAGCGCTCGCCGACCGCCTCCACCATCTCGACTGAGGCGACCGCGTCATACCCCCCGCGATGGTCGCGATAGTCCTCCAGCCGGATGGTGATGCGGTCGGTCAAGCCCTCCTCCGCAATGCGGCGTTCGGCCCAGTCCTTCTGCTCGGTCGACAGGGTAAGACCCGTCACCGTGGCACCGCGCCTCGCCGCTTCGATCGCCAGCGTGCCCCAGCCGCAGCCGATCTCCAGCATGCGGTCGCCGGGCCGGAGTTCCAACCGGTCGAGCAGCAGATGGATCTTCCGCAGCTGCGCGGCCTGCAGATCGTCTCCCGGCGCGAACCGCGCCGCCGAATAGGTCATCGTCGGGTCAAGCCAGGCGGCGTAGAAGTCGTTGCCGAGGTCGTAGTGCGCCGCGATGTTCTCCCGCGCCTTCCCGGGCGCATTGTCCCGGGCCAGATGCGCGAGCCAGTTAACCAGCCGAAAGGGACCCTTGGCCCGGGCGGTGCCGCCGAGGCTCGCGGCGTTGAGCATGAACAGCTCGAACAGCGGCACGGGATCGGACGAGGACCACTCGCCGCGCTCCCACGCCTTGTACCAGCCCACGCTACCGGAAGTGGCCAGGCGAACCAGCGCTAGCCAGCTGTGCAGGTGAACGATCGGCTCGGGGCCGGGTGTGTGGAAACCGACCCGGCGCTGCTCGCCGCCCGGCAGGGTGGCGTGAATGCCGCCTTGCCGAAGGCGTTCGTGGAGCTGATGGACCACCCGGCGGAAGGCCGGCGCGACCAGTCGGCCGGGCAGCCCGCCACCGGTGGCGAAGGTCCGATCCGCTTTCAGGAGGTGCGCGCCGCGGGAGGCCATGCCTCCCCTTAGCCGCCGGCGCGCGCCTTTCGGAAGGCCCGAAGCGCACGTTCGCGGCCGTCGCGGTGGCCGATCAGCGGCGTGGCGTACCCGGCCGGCGCGACGCCCCGCCCCCACGGGTCGTGGATGTCCTCGTCGGAAAGGTCGGCTAGTTCCGGCACCCAGCGGCGGATGTAGTCGGCCGCACCGAACTTCTCCGATTGCGCGAGCGGGGCCATGATCCGATAGAACGGCTGGCTGTCGAAGCCCGTGCCCGCAATCCACTGCCAGTTCTGGCTGTTGTTGGCGTAATCGGCGTCGATCAACGTGTCCCAGAACCACAAAGCTCCACGCCGCCAGTCGAGCAGCAGGTGCTTAACCAGGAAGCTGGAGGTGACCAGCCGCGCGCGGTTGTGCATCCAGCCGGCGACCCACAGCTGGCGCATGCCCGCGTCGACCAGGGGATAGCCGGTGTGGCCCTTGCTCCAGGCCGCGAAGTCGGCGTCGGCCTGTTTGCCCGTGCGGTGGGGAAGGGCAAGCGGGCGTTGCTCGCGCGTGCCCATGTCGGGATCAGCAAGGATAACGGAGCGCGAAAAGTCGCGCCAGGCGAGCTCGCGCCGGAACTTGTCGCCGCTGCCGGCGCCGACACCGTGCCACACCTGGCGCGGGCTGATCTCCCCATGGTGGAGATGCGCGGACAGGTTGGAAGTGCCGACCTCCGCCGGAAGGTCGCGGCGCTCGGCATGATGCTCGGCCTCGGCGGCGAAGCGCTTCAGGTGCTTGAGCGCGCCCTCCTCACCCGGCTGCCAAACGTCGAAGCCGGTGGCCCAGTTCGGACGGGTCGGAAGCAGCTGCCAGTCTTCGAGTTTGTCGCTCTTCGGAAGGCGGTCGGGCGCGTCCAGCCGAGTGGGCGCCGGTTCCGGCTCAGGTGGCGGCAGCTGGCCTTCGAGCGCTCGGTAGTAGGGTCCGTAGATCTTGAACGCTCCGCCGGAGCCTGAACGGATGTCCGACGGTTCGTGCAGCACGTCGCCCTCGTGCAGGATAAGCTGGTCGCCAAGCTGCCGCTCGGCTTCGACCCACCAGGGTTCGTAGTGGCGGGTGGCATGGATGGCAGCCGCGCCGCTTTCGTCCGCAACCTTGTTGACCACTGCGGCAGCGCGGCCACGGCGAAGGACCAGCGCCCCGCCCCGTTCCTTCAGCTCGCGGGCAAGGCTGGCAAGGCTGTGGTGCAACCACCAGCGCTGCGCCCCGCCGATCTGCCACTCGCCCGGAGTGTCGTCGTCCAGCACATAGAGGGCGAGCACCGGTCCGGCCTTGGCCGCCGCGGCGAAGGCCGGCTGGTCGGCCAGGCGGAGGTCCTGGCGAAGCCAGACGAGTTGCGTTTCGGCCATGGTCTGCCTTCAACGCGGAAGCCGGCCGAACGAAGCATGCGGCTGATAGGCCGTATTCAGTCGAGCGGCACGAGGAAGCTGGAGGAGCGGACCTCACGGGCCGAGCCGGGCAGGCGCAGCTGCCGATAGTAGCGCTGGTCGGTGAGGAAGGCACGCCCGCCTTGTTCGACCACCACCGGCATGCGCGACCAGTAGAGGAAGGAGCGCACCTGCCGGCGCTCCTGCCGCGCACGCACGAAGCGGGGATCGTCGAGGCGCAGCGGCTGCACCGCGGGCGCGAAGGCGAGGCCTTGGACTGGATCGAAGCTGCCGCTGCCCCATTGCGTCGTGCTGCGCCAAGCCATGGTCCGGCGCCAGAAGGCGAGCGGCGGCGGGCTGGCGACCACCAGCGTGGGCTGGATGCCGCGCCCACGCAGGGCTGCGGCCATGCTGCGCTGGGCATGCGCGCTCCACGCCATATTCCCCGCGATGTAGCCCAGCAGCAGGACTCCGGCGAACTGGGCCGGACGAGCGGGATAAGGCTTGTCTCGACGATAGCGCCGGGCGGACCAGACGATGCCGGTGATCAGCAGCAGCCAGTAGATCCAGTCGACGATGAAGATGGCGTTGGCAGAATACCAGCCGCGGTCGAACGGCGTGAACAGGTTAACGGCGTAGGTCGTCAGCCAGTCGAGAAAGGGATGGCTGAGCGTCGCCAGCAGGGTGGCGATGAACAGCGAACCGGTGCGGAACGGCGGCGTGCCCTGCTTACCGGGGCGCCACCGGTCGTAAAGCCAGAGCAAGCCCACTATGGCAGCGGCGAGCAGCGGCGCCCCCCACAGCGCGTGGGTCGGTCCACGGTGAAAGGCGATGTTGTCGACCGGCAGGAAGAAGGGCGCGAACACGTCGATGTCCGGCGCGTTGGCACCAAGCACGCAGCCGGCCATCGCCAGCCGGGAAGAACGCTTCAGCCCCATTTGGCCCAGCAGCGCGCCGGCGAGGCTGTGCGTGAGGTTGTCCATCAGCGCGGCGTGGCGAACCAAATGTGGTGTCGCGGCCCTTTGCCGTTGGCGCGGGCGCGGACGACCTGCTCTTCCACGCGGAAGCCGGCGTTCGCCAGCGTACGGCTGAAGCGAGCGTCCGAGGAGGCCGACCAGATGGCCAGCACTCCTTTCAGCTTCAGGGCGCCGCGGGTAATCGCCAGCCCGCCCGGCTCGTACAGCCATTGATTCTGCGCCCGCACCAGGGCGTCGGGCCCATTGTCGACGTCGAGCAGGATGGCATCCCAACCACCCGCCGCGATCTCGTCGGTCACGTCGCGCAGCGCTACCGTAACCCGGGGGTCGTCCAGGCAGCCATCGGTCAGCGCCGCCATCGGGCCCCGCGCCCAGTCGATGATCTCGGGCACCAGTTCGGCGACCGTCACCCGCGCGTCGCCCGGCAGGCAGGCCAGCGCCGCGCGGAGGGTGAACCCCATGCCATAGCCACCGATCAGCCAGCGCTGCCCCTCGCGCTTGCCAAGCCGATCGGCGGTCATGGTGGCGAGCGCTTCTTCCGAGCCCGACTGCCGGCTGGACATCAGCTCTTCGCGCTCAAGCAGGATCATGTGATCCTCGCCGCGCGCGTAGAGGCGCATCTCGGGCCCGTTCGGAATCTGGGCTGAAGCGACGAGCGTGCGCGGGATCATGCCGACACCCCGCGTGCCGAACCGCTATTCAGCGCGTGGTTCCTTTTCCACCATCCAGCTCTGGCCCTTGCTGACCAGCGCCTGGAGGTCGGCCTGCTTGCCGGCGGACACCGTCCGGTTCTGCTCCAGCACCGCGGATTCGAAGGTCGGCGCGGGGTCGTCGTAGATGACTCCCAATGAGACGGGGAAGCCCTGCCCCGGCATTTCGACCAGCAGGTGGGCGAGCATGCGGTTCTTCGGATCGTGGACCAGCACCGCCGGGTCATCGCCGGCGACGACCCGCAGGCCGAGGGTCTGGTAATCAAGCGCCACGCCCTTGGCGCCGTTCGCGAACAGCATGGGCTCGCCCGGCTTGAGCCACAGCTGCATCTCGCTCGCGACCTCGCGCGCGGTGAAGGGCGCGAACACGTCGTCGTTATAAACCACGCAGTTCTGGAAGATCTCGACAAACGCCGCGCCGCGGTGGGCGTGGGCGGCCTTGAGCACGTCCGGCAGGCTCTTGTGCACGTCGATCCCGCGAGCGACGAACCGCGCCCCGGAGCCGAGCGCGAAGGCGCACGGCCGCGCCGGCCGGTCGACCGAGCCGAACGGCGTCGATGGCGAGCGCGTGCCCGGTCGGCTGGTCGGTGAATACTGCCCCTTGGTCAGGCCGTAGATCTCGTTGTTGAACAACAGGATCTGGCAGTCGAGGTTGCGGCGCAGGACGTGCATGGTGTGGTTGCCGCCGATGCTCAGGGCATCGCCGTCGCCGGTGATGATCCACACGTCAAGTTCGGGATTGGCGAGCTTGATGCCCGTCGCCACCGCCGGCGCGCGGCCGTGGATGGTGTGGAAGCCGTAGGTCTCCATGTAATAGGGGAATCGGCTCGAGCAGCCGATCCCGGACACGAAGACCGTCTTTTCCCGCGCAACGCCGAGGTCGGGCATGGTCCGCTGCACGGCTTTAAGCACCGCATAATCGCCGCAGCCGGGGCACCAGCGGACCTCCTGGTCCGACGCCCAGTCCTTGGCAGTCGTCTTCTCGATTTGAGTCAGTTCATTCATCGCCACAGCCAGTACAGAAGAGCCAGGATCACGAGGAGCATCATGATCAATGGGAATGGATTGATCGGTTTCACCGTGCCAGGCCCTCGCGCACGTTGCTGCCATCATCATGCCCGGAGTCGCCCTCCGGGAGTTGGGTCGCGTCGGCGCGGAGATTGCCCGGCGCGTTGCCGTCGAGCGCTTCGGCGATCGCCGCCTCGATCTCCGCGATCCGGAACGGTTGGCCGCTGACCTTGGTGAGCGAGCGCGCATCGACGAGATACTGGTCGCGCAACAAGGTCTTCAGCTGACCGGCGTTCATCTCCGGCACAATCACCCGCCCAAAGCCATGCAGCAATTCGCCGAGGTTGGCGGGCAGCGGCCAGATGTGGCGGAGGTGGACGTGAGCCACGTCATGCCCCCGCGCCTGCATGCGGCGCACGGCCTGGTGGATGGGGCCAAAGGTCGAGCCCCAGCCGACCACCGCCAGCGCGGCGCCGGGTGAGCCGAGGCAGACGTCCTGATCGGGAATCTCCGCTGCGATGCCGAGCACCTTTTGGTGGCGCTGACGGGTCATCTCGGCGTGGGCGGTAGGCGAATAATCGAGATCGCCGGTGCCCGGGTTCTTCTCGATCCCCCCGATGCGGTGGGTCAGGCCGGGCGTACCCGGCTTGATCCACGGCCGTGCCAGCCGCTCGTCGCGGGCGTAGGGCAGCAGCTTGCCATTGTCGCCGCGGGGTGCGTCGCCGTCGGCGAACGTCACCGGGAACGGCTGGTAGCGGCTCATCTCAGGCACGCGCCACGGTTCGGCGGCGTTGGCGATGTAGCCGTCGGTCAGCAGCATGACCGGCGTCATGTAGCGAGTGGCCAACCGGCAGGCCTCGATCGCGCAGTCAAACGCGTCGGCCGGGGAGCGGGCGGCGATGACCGGCAGCGGCGCATCGCCATTACGACCATAGACCGCCTGGTAGAGGTCCGACTGCTCGGTCTTGGTCGGCAGGCCGGTGGACGGGCCGCCGCGCTGCGAATTGACGATCACCAGCGGCAGCTCGGTCATGATGGCCAAGCCCATCGCCTCGGTCTTGAGCGCAATGCCGGGACCGGACGACGAGGTAATGCCCAGGCTGCCCGCATAAGACGCGCCAATAGCAGCGCAGATTGCCGCGATCTCGTCCTCCGCCTGGAAGGTCGTGATGTCATATTCCTTTAAGCGGCTGAGGTGATGCAGCAGCGGCGATGCCGGGGTGATCGGGTAGGAGCCGAAGAACATCGGCAGGCCCGCAAGCTGGGTGCCCGTCACCAGGCCGAGCCCGAGTGCCTCCGCGCCGGTGACGGTCCGGTAGAGGCCCGGCTCGACCGGCGCGGCGGCGATGTGGCGCGGTTTGACCGCGGCGCCCATCTCGACCGTCTCACCATAAGCGTGACCCGCGTTCAAAGCGGCAATGTTGGCTTCGGCCAGCTGCGGCGCCTTGGCAAACTTGGTCTTGAGCCAGTCAACGATCGGCTCCCGGCCGCGGTCGAACATCCACAGCGCCAACCCCAGAGTCCACATATTCTTGCAGCGCAAGGCCTCCTTGTTGCCGAGCCCGAACGGCTTCACGGCATCCATGGTCAGCTGCGAGATGTTGAACTTCACCAGCTGCCATTTGACGAGGCTGTCGTCTTCCAGCGGGTTCGCGTCGTAACCGGCCTTGGCGAGGTTGCGGGATGAGAACTCGCCCTCGTCGGCGATGATCAGGCCACCTTCGCGCAGGGATCCGACGTTCACCTTCAGCGCGGCCGGATTCATCGCGATCAGCACGTCCGGCTGGTCGCCCGCAGTCTCGATCGCGGTTGAGCCGAAGTTGATCTGGAAGGCCGACACGCCGAACGTCGTGCCCTGCGGAGCGCGGATCTCGGCCGGAAAATCGGGGAAAGTCGCCAGGTCGTTGCCGGCGAGCGCCGTTGACAAGGTAAACTGGCCACCGGTCAACTGCATGCCGTCGCCGCTGTCGCCGGCAAAGCGCACAACAACCGCTTCCAGTGGCACGTCGGCCTGGGACTCTTCGGGGGTGAGCAAGTGAGTGGCCGTGGCCATCGTCCGTCCTGAGGATGTGGGGTTTGGCGCTATCTAGCGCTGTCGGCACCGGATTGCGAGATCGACGTCATGCGTTAAGGCAGCGGCATGAGCCAGCCATTCGTCCGCCCCGATGTCCGGGCATTCCTCGACTACCTCAACAGTTTCGACGGCCCGCGTAGTCATCAGGTGGGCCTGGAGCAGGCCCGGGGCATGATGCATGCCTCGCGCCACGCGTTCGACGCCGAGGTCGGCAAACTCGCCATGATCCGCGACATTGCCGGCGGCCCCTGCCCCATGCGGCTGTTCGATGCCCGGTCGGAGCGTGAGCCGGGACCGGTGATGCTATTCTTTCACGGCGGCGGCTTCGTGCTGGGCGACGTCGACACGCATGCGCCGGCCTGTGCCGAAATCGCCCGCTTGACCGATCTGCCCGTGGTCTCGGTTGGCTATCGGCTCGCACCGGAGCACCCCTTCCCGGCCGGCGTCGAGGACGCGATCGCGTCCGCGCGATGGGTTGCGGGCAACCCGGCGGAGCTCGGGTTGGAGGCGACCGGACTGGTGCTGGCGGGCGACAGTGCCGGGGGCAATTTCACCATTGTCGCCGCTGTGGCGCTGCGGGACGAGCCAGCGGCCGTGCCGGTGATCGCGCAATGGCCGATCTATCCGGCGGCCAACCCGACAAAGGGCTACCCCAGCTTCAACGACTTCGGCGAAGGCTATCTGTTGACCCGCGAGGGGATGAACTGGTTCGACGGGTGCTATGCGCCGGACGCCGCGGACTGGCGCTACGACCCGCTGCACCAAGAACAACGCGGCATGCCGCCGACCCTGGTGGTAACCGCCAGCCTGGACCCGATCCGCGATCAGGGCCGCGCCTATGCCGCCGCCTGCGCGCAGGCCGGGGTGTCGGTCGTCTACCTGGAGGCGGAAGGAACGATCCACGGCTTCCTGAACCTGCGTAAATCACTGCCGAGCGCGCAGGCAGACCTGGAGCGTTGCTGTGCCCATCTCAAGCTGATGATCGAGGGCGCGCGATGAGCAAAGGCAAGTATCGCCGCGGCGTCGGTGTGATGCTGCTCAACGCCGACAAGCAGGTGTGGGTCGGGCGGCGAATCGATAACACCGACGAAGCGTGGCAGATGCCGCAAGGCGGGATCGACGAGGGCGAGCAGCCGTGGGAGACCGCCCTGCGCGAACTCGAGGAAGAAACCGGTATTCCGCCGCACCTTGTCGAGCGGATCGCCGATCATCCCCAAAAGCTGCGCTACGACCTTCCCGCCGAGCTGCAACCCAAGCTTTGGGGAGGCAAGTGGAAGGGTCAGGAGCAGGACTGGTTGCTGTGCCGCTTCCTTGGCCGCCACAGCGACATCAACATCGCCACCGCCGAACCGGAATTCTGCGACTGGAAGTGGATCGAAGCGCACCACCTCCCCGACATCATCGTGCCGTTCAAGCGCGACCTGTACCGCTGCCTGATCGAGCATTGGGCCGACTTTCTGTAGCGGTGTGGCGTTCCTTTGTCCGGCTCGCTAGAGCCGGCTCATGGGGGAACTGACTACGTATGAACGAGCCTTGACCGAGCGCGTGTCGGCGGAGCCGATGCTGCGCCGGGTGGAGCTGTGGTCTGAGATCAACAGCGGGTCGGGCAATCTTTCGGGGCTGGCAATGGTTGCGGGTGCGCTGGCGGACTGCTTCTCCTCGCTTCCAGGTGAGTTGCGGCTGCTCGATCCGGCGCCAGTGACCGCGGTCGATGCGGGCGGACGCGAGCTGGCAGTCTCGCATGGGCAGAACCTGCACCTGACCGTGCGTCCGAACGCCCCCGTGCAACTGCTGTTTACCGGGCACATGGACACTGTTTACCCAGCCGATCATCCCTTTCAGGACCTCGAATTGCGGGATGATGGAGTGCTCGGCGGGCCGGGCGTGGCCGACATGAAGGGTGGCCTTGCCGTTATGCTGGCGGCGCTCACCGCGTGGGAGGCGGCAACGGGCGCCGAGCGGATCGGTTACGAGGTCGTGATCAACAGCGACGAGGAGGTCGGCTCGCCTGGCTCGGCCGCGCTTATCGCGCAGGCGGCGCAGGGCAAGCGTGCGGCGCTGACCTATGAGCCGGCGGCGTTGCCGGACGGCACACTGGCGGGGGCCCGGCCGGGCAGCGGCAACTTCAGCTTCGTCGTGACCGGCCGGGCGGCCCACGCCGGACGCAATCCGGAGGACGGGCGCAACGCAGTGGTAGCGGCGGCTGACCTGGCGCTGCGCTTGCGGCGGCTGACCGCCACCGGCCTGAGCGTCAACGTAGCGCGGCTGGACGGCGGCGGCCCAAACAATGTGGTTCCGGACCGGGCGGTGCTGCGGGTCAATCTTCGGCCGGTCGACGACGAGCGGCAGGCCCGGGCCGAGGCCGGGATCGTCTCCGCGGTAGCGGAGGTCGCGCGCGGACATGAGGTTGCCATCCACCCGCACGGAGGCTTCGGACGGCCGCCCAAGCCGATGACGCACGAAATGGAGCGATTGTTCAGGCTAGTGAAGGGCGCCGGCGACGACCTTGGTCAGCCGATCGCGTGGCAACCGTCGGGCGGCGTGTGCGACGGCAACAACATCGCGGCCTGCGGCGTGCCGGTGGTGGACACCATGGGCGTGCGCGGCGGCAAGATCCATTCGGAGGAAGAATATCTGATTGTCGGGTCCCTGCCTGAGCGGGCCGCGCTATCGGCGCTGACGATGGCGCGACTGGCCGGGGAGGTCGCATGAGCTTTCGCGTCCGCCCCGCCAATCCCGACGACTTCGAGGCCATCTATGAGATGGCCAAGCTGACTGGTGGTGGCTTCACCAACCTGCCGGCCGACAAGGGCACGCTGGTGAGCAAGCTCGCGCGGTCCGAGGACGCCTTCGACCGGGTTGAAGAGCGCCAGGGCAACAACTGCTACATCTTCGTGCTGGAGGATCCGGCAGCCGGGGTAATCCGCGGCACGTGCCAGGTGTTCGGCCAGGTTGGCGTCACTCAGGCGTTCTACAGCTATCACCTTTCAACCCTTACGCAGTGGTCGCCCGAGCTGGGCAAGACCTTTCGCAACCAGATGCTAACTCTGACCACCGACCTGGAAGGATCAAGCGAAGTTGGCGGATTGTTCCTGCACCCGGCCATGCGCGCGGGCGGGCTGGGCTTGTTGTTGGCGCGCAGCCGCTATCTGTTCATCCGCCAACACCGGCAGCGCTTCGGAGACATGCTGCTCGCCGAACTGCGGGGCGTGATGGACGAGGCCGGCAACTCGCCATTCTGGGACGCGCTGGCCGGCCGCTTCTTCGACATGAGCTTTCCGGAGGCCGACTCCTTCAACGCTGTCCATGGCACCCACTTCATTGCCGAACTGATGCCCAAATCGCCGATCTACGTCTCGTTATTGCCCGATGGTGCCAAGGCGGTGATGGGCCATCCCCACCCGACCGGCCGGGCAGCCCTGCGCATGCTTGAGGGCGAGGGCTTCACGTTCGACCGCTACATCGACATCTTCGACGGCGGCCCGACCGTGGTCGCCCGGACCGACCAGGTTCGAACGATCCGCGAAACCGTCGCGGAGAAGGTCGTGGCCGTAGGGGATGGCGGCACCATGAAGATGCTGCTCGCAACCGGCCGGTTGAAAAACTTCCGCGCGTGCCAGGGCGAGGTGCGGCGAGTGGACAACGAAGGATTGGCACTGAGCGCCGACACGGCTGCTTTGCTGGAGGTCGGTGTGGGCGACACGGTGCTGGCGGTGAGCCGCTAAGGCCATGGCGCTGCAGGAGATCAACTTCGACGGGATCGTCGGGCCCAGCCACAATTACGCGGGCCTGAGCTTCGGCAACCTGGCGGCGATGCGCAGCGCGGGAGCGGTCAGCCAACCGCGCGCGGCGGCGCTGCAAGGGTTGGAAAAGATGCGGGCCAATTTGCGGCTCGGGCTGGCGCAGGGGCTGTTCGTGCCCCAGCCGCGACCGGCCCGGCAATGGCTGGCGGAGCTCGGGACCTCCCCGGAATGGTCGGATGTCGACCTGCTCGCCAACGCCATGTCGGCAAGCGCGATGTGGGCGGCCAATGCGGCAACCGTTTCCCCCGCCCCAGACACGGCCGACGGCCGCACGCACCTGACCGTCGCCAACCTGAAGTCGATGCCGCATCGCAGCCATGAATGGACGGCAACGCTGGCCCAGCTGAAGCTCGCCTTTGCCGACGAGCGGCACTTTGCGGTGCATGGGCCGGTCCCGCCGGCGTTCGGTGACGAAGGTGCGGCCAACCACATGCGACTGGCCGAACGGCACGGCGAATCCGGGATTGAAGTGTTCGTCTATGGGCTGACTGGCGGCGCCTTCCCCGCACGCCAGCATGTCGAGGCCGGGCGGGCGGTAGCGCGGCTGCACGGCCTGGACCCGGGCCGCACCCTGTTCGTGCAGCAGTCGGAAGAGGCGATCGCCGCCGGCGCTTTCCATAATGACGTGGTCGCCGTGGCGAACGAACGCGTCCTGTTCGCCCACGAACTCGCGTTCGCTGGCAAGGACCGCTTCCTGGACCGCCTCGGCGCGCTGTTCCCCACGCTCGAGCATGTCGAGGTTCCCGCCGTCGAGGTCGGGCTGGAGGATGCGATCCGGTCGTATCTGTTCAATGCGCAGCTGGTGACGCCGCCGGGTAGGGGAACGACACTGGTCGTGCCGGAGGAAGTGCGCGAGAACCCCGCGGTGTGGGCCTGGCTACAGCGGCACCTCAGCGGCAATGGGGCTATCCGCCGCATCGAAGTGGTGGACGTGCGCCAGTCAATGGCCAATGGCGGCGGTCCGGCCTGCCTGCGGTTACGGGTTGTGGCCGACCTTGCGACGATCGATCCGAGATTTCTGGTGGACGAAGGCAAGCTCGACCTCCTGAGCAGTGTGATCGCTTCCGAATGGCCGGAGCAAGTCGACCCGAATGACCTCGGCCGCCCTGCCCTGGTGAACCAGGTCGAGCGGGCCCGAACGGCATTGCTCGAGGCGTTGAACATGCCCCCGTCGTTGTGACACTCACCGGTCGGGATTCTTTACAATGAACAGGTTTGGTTAACGTCTTTTTGGCGGAACTCGGGGGCTGGCACGTGCATTGCTTAATCATATGGCGATGCTCAGACGTCTTGGCCGCTTGTTTGTTATCCGCACCCGCTGGGAGGCGTGGGCGGTCATCTGGGCAATTGCGCTGGGCGCAGTGGAACGGGGCAAGACCTACCTCCATACCTATCCGGGCTGGCAAGGCTGGATGTTCTTCGTGGTGTGTACGCTGGTGGTGTTCGTGGCAGGCCCCAAGCTGCTCGACAGCGTCCGTCCGGCACCTGCTCCAGTCCGGAACGTGAAGGCGCCGGCGCGGCGGCTCAGTCGTAATCGACTGAGGCCAAGCCGTCGGTCCGCCGGATCAGAGAAACCAACCTGGTCTCGGCGAAGCTGAGACCGATCCAGAACAGTTGCTGATTGCTCCGCACCGTGGCGCGCACGTTGCAAGCCTAACCATGATCGTGATTCACGCCAGCTGCGGTGCGGATGCCAAGCCGGGCGCCATTAGCTTTCACTCGCTGGTGCCAGATGCGCGAATGGGCCGCTCGCCTAAGCGCGCTGCCCATCCAGTTAACGATCACGACGTCAGGCGATCCCGGCGTATGCCGGCAGCGAAGCGGCATCAGCAATGGGGCAACTTGCTGGACCAGCACCGTTCCACATCAAACGACGATGGCCCGCAAGATCAGGCGGCGAGCTTAGGCCGGCGCGGTCCATGGCTGTGGAAAGTCGTTGACGTTCCACGAGCATAGCTTTCACTAAGAGGCAGCGCGGTCCCGCAAAAGCCGCACTCAGCCAGCAAACGGCCGATCAACCAATGGCTCCGGCCACAGCCGGGACAATGGTTGGCAGCATTCTCACGGTACACCGCATGGTAACCCCGTGCGGCAGGATCGAAGTGGCGGGTTGGGGTGGGGTGGATCATCAAACCGTGCCTTGTATGTTTTCGTTTGGCAGGTTGAACGAGCGATGAGTCGTTGGGTTTCATCGGCGAGCGGAACAAGGGCGATCTGTGTCCGCAACGCCACAGCGACTGTCCCGCGATGAAACGATGCCAAGCCGCGCCAACCGGCCTGTGGATGTTAACCATTCGGTAGGACTCTCCCCCCATGCTTGCTACACATGTTTCGGGGAATGAGCGCGGGGACGGGCAGTGGAATCAAACCAGCGTTACTATTTCCGCCGGGCGGCGGAGGAGCGGATGGCCGCACAGCGGGCAATGACCGACAATGCTCGCCAGTGGCATGCCAGGTTGGCACAACAGTTCGCCGCCAGAGCGGCCGAAGCGGACAGTCTGTCCGCCGCTTAACAGCGTTTCGGTCGGCCGATCATAACTGAGCCATTCCGCACGGCTGGACTTGGCGAGGCGTTGCATTAGGAACGCTCCGGCTCGGTCTCAACGCTCGCCTGAGGACCGCCATGATCCTTCTGTTGTTCGCGGCCCAAGCTGCAAGCACTGCTGCCTGCGCCGACGGGCGCCCGGTGCAGGGCCAGGATTGGACCTGCCCTCGTTCCATCTATTTCGACAGCGGAGTAGTAACGGAGGTCCGGCCAGAGTGGAACGGCGTGCTCGATGAAGTGGCCGTGAGCTTGCGCCAGGGCGGCGGCCGCGTGCGACTCGACAGCTTCTCAGATCGCGCTGGTCCCCGGAGCTCCAATCGCGCGGTTTCCGCCAAACGCAGTGAAACAATCCGGCGAGCGCTGATCCACCGAGGCGTATCCGGCTCCGCCATCGCCAGCGTCGTGCATGGCGAGGACGGTCTGCCGGTGCCCACCCCCGACGGCGTGCGCGAACCGCAGAACCGCCGAGTGGAAATTACCCTGCTTCCGTGACGCTTCAAGGCTTGAAGAAGTGGCGCGCC